>Ga0207718_100029_pt1 | contig 184346 bp, 179 predicted proteins | sample A23M2SouthBayCA_FD_187749 | JGI IMG/M metagenome (GOLD analysis project Ga0207718, IMG submission 187749) | Aerobic enrichment media microbial communities from Eden Landing Ponds, California, USA - A23 M2 (SPAdes) | ecosystem: Environmental > Aquatic > Marine > Unclassified | place: Emeryville...
CCTCGTGGTCCCCGTGATCGGCCTCCTCGTGGTCCCCGTGATCGGCCTCCTCGTGGTCCCCGTGATCGGCCTCCTCGTGGTCCCCGTGATCGGCCTCCTCGGATCCGTCCCCGCCGTGGCGCTCCACCTCGACTTCGACTTCGATCTCCAGCCCCTCGGTCTCCAACTCCGCCTCGTACTCGGTGGCGTCGCCGACCTCGACCTCCAACTCGTCGCTGTCGACCTCCACTTCCACCTCGACTTCGACCTCGATGTCGTCGTCCGTCATGCTTCCTCGTTCGTGTGCCAGCCGTTTCAGCCTTCCCGCCGGATCGGCGGCACAACGAGTCCCGCACGTCGACCCCCCGCGCCGTCCATCCACAAGCGACTTGCCACGCCGTCGCGCACGCACCGACATGATCGCTATCGTCGGCGGCGGCATCGCGGGCCTGGCCGCCGCGCGTCGCCTGCGCGCGAACGGGCGCGAGGTGACGGTGTACGAGGCCGGCGGCGACGACGCGCTGGGCGGGCTCGCGCGCACCTACGAGACCGCGGGCGACGACATCGAACAGTTCTATCACCACCTCTCGAAATCCGAGGAGACCATCGTCGAGTTGGCCGAGGACCTGGGACTCGGGGACCGACTCGAGTGGCTCGTCGGGAAGAACGCCTACTACGTCGACGGCGTCGTCCACCCGCTCGACACGCCCTGGCAGATCCTCGCGTACCCGCACATGAGCGTGTACGACAAGTTCCGGCTGGGGATGCTCACCCTCGAGATCGACGTGCGCGGCGGGATCCCCTCGTTCGACACGTACGACGACCTCGGGGACTTCGAGGACGTGCCGATCAGGGACTTCCTGCTGGATCACACCTCTCGCGGCGTGTACGAGAACTTCTTCGAGCCGCTGCTGGACGCGAAGTTCGGGAGCCGCAAGGACGACGTGAGCGCGGCGTGGCTGCTCGGCCGGGTGAAGTTCCGCGGCGAGCGCGACCTCCTGCGCGGGGAGGTCCTCGGCTACTTCGACGGCGGCTTCGCGCCCGTCATCGACGCGCTGATCGAGGACGTGGGGCGCGAGCACATCGAGACGAACGCGCGCGTCGTCGACGTCGCCGTCGACGGTGCCGGCGACGCAGACGGCGCCGGCGCTGGGGACGACGGCAGCGACGCGGGCGCCGGGCGAGGAATCGACGGCGACGCGGTCTCCGCGATCACCGTCGAACAGGACGGCGAGACGCGAACGGAGGCCGTCGACGGCGTCGTCGTCGCGACGATGCCGAACGTGCTGGAGGACCTCACCGGCTACGTCTGCGACATCGACTTCCAGGGCGCCGTCTGCGCGGTCGCGACGATGGACGAGCCGCTGACGGACACCTACTGGCTCAACATCGGCCACGACGCCCCGTTCGGCGCGCTCATCGAGCACACGAACTTCGTGCCGCCCGAGCGGTACGGCGGCGACAACCTCCTGTACGTCGCCAGCTACGTCCAGTCGCCCGACGAGTGGCTCTGGGACGCGAGCGACGAGGAGGTGGAGGACCGCTGGCTCGACCACGTCGAGGAGATGTTCCCCGACTTCTCGCGCGAGTCCGTCTCGCAGTTCCGCATCGCCCGCGCGCCGCGCGCGGCCCCCGTCTACGAGCGCGGCTACCGCGAGATGGTCGTCCCGTACGACCTCGGGAGTGAGGTCGCCGACGGGCTGTACTACGCGGGAATGGCCAGCGAGGCGCAGTACCCCGAGCGGAGCCTGAACGGCGGCGTCGTCGCCGGCTACGAGTGCGCCGACCGGATCCTCGACGACTGACCGCCGGCCGGACGAGCCGGGGGAAACCGCGGGGACCGAGTCGGCGTCCCGGCCGCACCTGTTTACCCGCACCGGCCCGAAGCGGCGGTATGCAGACCGATGCCGCCGGCGACACGGAGTCGGGGACCGACCTCCCCGACGGGCTGTGGCGTATCGAGGGGAGCGCCGCGAACGCTTTCCTCGTCCGCGACGGCGACGGCGAGGACGCGCCGCTGTTCCTCGTCGACGCCGGCGTTCCGGGGGACGCGGACGCGATCCGGGCGACGATCTCCAACGCCGGCTACGGGTTGCAGGACATCGATGCCGTCCTCCTCACGCATTACGACTACGACCACGTCGGCGCGCTCGCATCGTTGCCCGAGCTCGACTGTCCGGTGTACGCACACGAGCCGGACGCGTCGTTCCTCGACGGGACGGACACCCCCGGACTGTGGCCGCACAAGGCGCTGCTCCAGCGCGTCTCGGGGGCGTTCCTCGACGACCCGGGGCGCCCGGTCGAGCGCGTCGCTGACGGCGAGTCGGTCGGGAGCTTCCGGGCGTATCACACGCCCGGCCACGGGCCGGGCCACCTCGCGTGGATCAGCGAGGCGCGCGGGATCGCGTTCCTCGGCGACCTCGTGCGCGAGGCCGGCGGGGAGTTGGAGCCGTCGCCGTGGTACGTGAGCTACGACACCGACGCGGTCGAGGAGAGCGTCCGCGACCTCGCGGAGCGCGCACCCGACTTCCGGACGGCCTGCGTCGGCCACGGCGACCCGATCGTCGACGGGGGCCGCGAGGCGCTCGCGGGGCTTTCCGCGTCGCTCTCGCGGTGACGGCGCCGGGTCGCCGCCCACGGGCTCTCCGAGGCGTCAGTCGATCGCGAACCCGCGGTCGCCGAGTAAGTCGCGGACGCGCTCCTCGTGGTCGCCCTGCACCTCGACGGTGCCGTCGTCGACGGTCCCGCCCGCGCCGACGGCACGCTTCAGCTCGGAGGCGAGCTCCTTCAGATCGGTCGCGTCGGGGTCGAACCCCTCGATCACGGTGACGGGCTTGTCGTACGTGCGCCGTTCGACGCGAACGGAGAGCGTCTGCTCGGAGCGGTTCAGGTCCGCGGTCGGGTCGTCCGGGATCCCGTCGAAGGGATCCTCTCGGGTATCTCCCACGCCTGCTCGTACGTAGCGAGGCGTGAAAAACGGGAGTGCGCTCGGCGCGCGTCGCACCCGAGTCGGCGTCGTACCGCGGGTTCACCGAGGTCGTTCCCCGACGACGCCGCGACGGTCGTCGGTTACGCGAGGTCGTGGATCCGCTCGACGACCTCCTCCGCGAACTCGGAGGTGGCGAGCTTCGTGGCGCCCTCGCGCTGTCGCTCGAGGTCGTAGGTGACGCGACCCTCGCTGATCTGCTGCTCGACGGCGTCGCGGACGAGGTCGGCGGCGTCGTGCCAGCCGAGGTAATCGAGCATCTCGCGGCCCGAGAGGATCATCGCGGTCGGGTTGACCTTGTCCTCGCCGGCGTACTTGGGCGCCGAGCCGTGGACGGGTTCCGCGAGCGCCTTGCCCTCGCCGTAGTTGACGCCGGGTGCGATGCCGAGGCCGCCGATCTGCGCGCCGGCGGCGTCGGACATGTAGTCGCCGTTGAGGTTCATCGTCGCGATGACGGAGTACTCGTCCGTCCGGGTGAGGAGCTGCTGGAGCATGTTGTCGGCGATGCGGTCGTTGACCACGACCGTGCCCTCGGGCTGCTCGCCGTCGTGCTCGTCCCACAGCTCGTCCTCGGTGATCACGTTCTCGCCGTACTCCTCCTCGGCGACCTCGTAGCCCCAGTCGCGGAAGGCGGCCTCGGTGAACTTCATGATGTTCCCCTTGTGGACGAGCGTGACCGAGTCGCGGTCGTTGTTGACCGCGTAGTCGATGGCCTCGCGGATGAGGCGCTTGGAGCCGAACTCGGTGATGGGCTTGACGCCGATGCCGACCGGCCCGTCGTGGATGGTCGAGTCGAAGCCCATGTCCTCCTCGACGAACTCGCGGACCTGCTCGACCTCGTCGGTGCCGGCCTCCCACTCGATGCCGGCGTACACGTCCTCGGTGTTCTCCCGGAACGTGATCATGTCCATCTCCTCGGGGTTCTTGACCGGCGAGGGGACGCCGTCGAGGTAGTACGTGGGTCGGACGTTCGCGTACAGGTCGAGCGTCTTTCGAAGCGCGACGTTGAGCGAGCGGAAGCCGGATCCGACGGGCGTCGTCAGCGGTCCCTTGATGCCGACGCGGAACTCCCGGAACGCCTCGACGGTCTCCTCGGGGAGGTTCTCGTCGTACTTCTCGCGGGCGGACTCGCCGGCGTATACGCGCATCCAAGCGATGGAGCGGCCCGTGGCCTCGGCGGCCGCGTCGAGTACTTTCTGGGCGGCGGGACCGACGTCGGTGCCGATGCCGTCGCCGTGGATGATCGGGATGATCGGGTTCGCGGGAACGTCGAGTTCGCCCGTCTCCTCGTCGGCGAGGGTAATGACCTCGCCCTCGTCGGGGCGTTCGGCGATGTCGTAGCTCATAGGCTACCGCCGACTTCCGACGGCGAGCGAAAAAGCCTGCCGTTCTCCGTCTCCGAGCGGTGAACTCGGAGGGACGACCGCCGGCGGACGGTCGGCGGCCGGGACCGACGGGCGCCGTCCCCGTGGGTGCCGCGAGGTTCCGCCCTCCGGTTATTTGGTCGATCGGCCCGTGAACCGGACGTGGATTGTCTGTTCGTCGGCGCCGGCGCGGTCGCCCGCCAGTACGCGGCCGACCACGACGGCTCGTCGTTGTCGCTCGCGGCCGTCTGTGACACCGATCGCGACCGCGCCGTGTCGTTCGCGCAGGCCGTGGCCGGAACGGGAGCGGGTACCAACCCCGGATCTCGGTCCGACCCCGCCGTCTACGCCGACCTCGACGCGATGCTCGACGCCGAGTCGGCCCCGATCGTCGTGAACCTCACGAGCCACGCCGCGCACGCGTCGGTGACGCGGACCTGCTTGGAGGCGGGAAGACACGTCTTCTCCGAGAAGCCGCTGGCGCTCGATCCGGCGGAGGCCGGCGATCTCCTCCGGGTCGCTCGCGAGCGCGACCTCGCGCTCGGCTGCGCGCCGATCGCCCCGGACTGCGACGCCCAGCGTCACGCGCGGACGCTCCTGTCGGACGGCCGCCTCGGCGACGTGGGACTCGTCTACGCGACGGCCCACGTCGGGCGCGTCACGGAGTGGCACGATCGGCCCGACTCCTTCCTCTCGGTCGGCCCGCTGTTCGACGGCGGGGTCTATCCGCTCTCGGTCCTCGTCGACTGGTTCGGCCCGGTCGCGCGGGTGCGCTCGGCGGACGCCGTCGACGCCTGGCCCGAGCGCGAGGAGCGCCGCCCGGAGGCGCCCGCGCACGTCGAGGCGACCGTCGAGTTCGCCGACGGGCCGGTCGTCTCCCTGCGCGCGAGCCTGTACGCCGACCACCGCAGCCGCGAGTTCTACTCGCTGGAGTGCCACGGCGACGACGGGACCCTCTACCTCGCGGACGCCGGCGCGATGGCCGCCGAGCGCGATGCGGTCCGGGTCCGTGGCGGCGACCGCGACTCGGTGTCCGCGCCGCAGCCGCGTCCGCGACGCGAGCGCTCGCACCTCGACGGCCCCGAACGGCTCGCTCGGGCGATCGATCGCGGCGATCGCCCGCGAGCGTCGGCGCGGCGCGCGGCCCACGTCGTCACCGTCTGCGCCGCGATCGAGGCGGAGGCGACCGAGCCGGACACGGCTGCATCGGACGGGGCGGGCCGTGCGATCGGCGGCGTCGACGCGACCGGGACAGACGACCACGACCTCGACGCGCTCACGGGTGTCGGTCCACGGTCGGCCCCGACCGTCCGACCGCCTTTGTCCGGGATTCCCGACGGCGCCGCGCTCAGACTCCCGCCGGTGGGGTTCGGCTGCTCGCGCTATCGGGACGGGGCCTACGTCGACCGGGTCGAGTCGATCGGAACCGCCCTCGACGCCGGGTACCGCCTGCTCGACTCGGCGGAGCTGTACGGCAACGAGTCGCGGATCGGCGACCTGCTCGCGTCGCCCGGGACGCCCGACCGTGAGGGACTGTTCCTGCTCGGGAAGGCGTGGAACACGAACCACGGCCACCTCCGGGAGGCGTGCGAGGGATCGCTCTCGGAGCTGGGCGTCGACGCGTTCGACTGTTACGCGCTCCACTGGCCCGGCGCGTGGGCGTATCAGGGGCCGCTCCGTCGCCTCGCGGACCGCCCGGTCGACGAGCAGGAACGACTCGCGTTCCCGACCGACGACGGAGGAGATCGTGCGACAGCCGACCGCGACCTCGCGGACACGTGGCGCGACCTCGCGTCGCTCCGCGAGGAGGGACTCACCCGAACTATCGGCATCTGCAACGTCGATCTGGGCGGTCTGCGGGACCTCGTCGCCGAGACGGGTATCGAGCCCGCGCTCGTGCAGGTGGAGCGCCACCCGTACGCGCCGAAGGCCGACCTCGTCGAGTGGTGTCACGACCGGGGGATCCGGGTGATCGCGCACTCGCCGCTGTCCGCGCCGGGGCTGCTCGACGACCCCGTCGTGGCCGCGGTCGCCGCGGAGGCGGACGCGACGCCCGCCGAGGCCGTCCTCGCGTGGAACGTCGCCGCCGGCGTCGTCCCCGTCCCCGCCAGCACCGACCGCGAGCACGTCGTCTCGAACCTCGCGGCCACGCGGGTCGAACTGACCGCCGACCAGCGCGAGCGCCTCGACGCGCTGGCCGACCCGGAGTTCGAGCGATGACCCTCGCCCCGGCGCTCGTCCCGGTCGTCGGGGTCGCGCTCGCCGCGCTCGCGGCCGGCGCCGGCGCGGTGACCGCCGGCGCCGGCACCGACGCCGCCGGGGCGTGGCTGCTCCCCGCGGCGATCGTCGTCGCCTGGGAGTGCGCGTTCCTCGCGCGCCGCACGGACCGCAACCACCCGCCGGGCGAGCCCGACGCGGTCGCCGGCGGCCTCGGCCTCGCCAACGCCGTGACGCTCGGCCGCGGGTTGCTGTACGCCGGCGTCGCCGGGTTCGTCCTGACCGGGCCGCTTGCGGGACCGTGGGCGTGGGCGCCGGCGCTGTTGTACGGGTCGGGCGCGGCGCTGGACGCCGTCGACGGCGTGCTCGCGCGTCGACTCGGTCGTCCGACCGTCCTCGGGGAGAAGCTGGACTTGGGGATCGACACGCTCGGGTTCCTCGTCGCGCCGCTGGCGGGGGTCGCGTGGGGCCGGATCCCCGTCTGGTACCTGACGCTGTCGGCCGCGCGCTACCTGTTCAAGCTGGGGTGCTGGCGCCGCCGGCGGCGCGGTCTCCCCGTGTCCGACCTCCCGGCGAGCCGCGTTCGACGGCCCCTCGCGGGGGTCCAGATGGCGTTCATCGCCGTCGCGCTCGCGCCCGTGCTCCCGCCCTCGGTGGTCGCCGCGATCGCCGGCGTGGTCGTCGCGCCATCGCTCGCGGTGTTCGTTCGCGACTACCTCGTCGTCGCGGGACACCTCGGGGGCGGCGACGACGACGCCGAACCGACCGGCGGCGACGGAGGCGAGGCCACGGGCGACGACGAGCCAGCGAGCGCGGGTGACGTGGCCGGCGCCGGCGACGACTGACCGGCCGCCAACGCCGCCCCTCGCCGCGCCGGTTCCCGTGGATTGATGCGGGGCGACGCCGGCGGGACTTCCATGCGAGTCATCTGCCATGGCGGCGCCGGCGGCGTCCCCGACGAACCGGAACCCCGACAGGCGGTTCTCGACGAGGCCGCCGAGACCGGCGCGGGCGAGTCGACTGTCGTCGACGCGGTCGTCTCGGCGGTCGAGGCGCTGGAGGAGTCCCCGCGGTTCAACGCCGGCTACGGCGGCGCGGTCCAGTCCGACGGCGTCGTCCGAACCGACGCCGGGATCATGACCGACGAGCGCGAGGCCGGCGCCGTCGCGTCGATGCCGGGCGTCGCCAACGCGGCCAGCGTCGCCCGCGTCGTGCTGGAGGAGACGCCCCACGTGTTCGTCTCGGGCGTCCACGCGGTCGACCTCGCCGACGACTTCGGGATCGAGGTCGAGCGCGAACTGCTGACCGACGACGGACGCGCCGACTACGAGGACGCCGATCCCCCGGAACCCGACAGCGGGCCGAGAGCCCACTTGGAGTGGTTGGAGGAGAAGTTCGGCGGCCACGACACGGTCGGCGCGGTCGCACACGATCCCGGGACGGACACCTTCGCGGCCTGCACCTCCACCGGCGGGCGCACGTTCGCGCTCGCGGGCCGCGTCGGCGACGTGCCCCAGATCGGCTCGGGCTTCTTCTGTGCGCCCGCGGGCGGCGCCAGCGCCACCGGCGCCGGCGAGGACATCGCGAAGGCGACGCTCACCCGCCGGGCAGTCCGCCATCTAGAGGACGGACTGGACGCGCAGGCTGCGGCCGATCGCGCGATCGCGGAGTTCGGGGAGCTGACCGGCTCCTCGGCGGGCGTCATCGTCCTCGGCGAGGCGGGCGCGGGGTCGGCGTACAACTCGGAGGGGATGCAAACGAGCGTCGCGACCTCGGAGTAGCGGGAGACGTTCGGCCCGCTCGGCTCCTCGGACGCGTTCGGCCAGTTTCTACGCGATCTCCACTGCGAACAGCAGCGCGTTGTGGACGCCCGGCCCCAGCCCGACGGCCGTCACGAGCGCGAGCAGCGCGTGGCCGTACCGCGGCTCCTCGCGGACGGTCGGCGCGACGGCGACGACGACCAGACACGCGACCGCGAGCTTCACCAGCACGAACAGCCAGCCGGCCCCGAGCGCGTCAGCCGTTGGCAGACCGGCAGCGAACTCGATGATCAGCCGCGAGGCGGGCGTGCGCTCCCCGAAGCCGAGCAGGTCGATCCCGACGGCGGTCGTGACGCCGTCGACGCCGTGGGCGGCGACCGCGAGCAGCCCCGCGCGGCCGGCGATCCGGGGCGACTCGCGAACGCGGTACAGCAGCGCTCCGACCCCGATCCCGAGGGCGGCGCCGCCGACGAGCCCCGCCGCCGGGAGGGCCGGGGAGAGCGTCCCGTTCTCGACCCCGTGACGGATGACGCCCGCAACCGCCGGGACGAGCGCGACCGCGCCCGCGACGCCGAGGGCGAGGGCGTCGTCGCGGTCGACGGAGAGCCCGACGATCCACGCCACACCGGCCGCCGCCGCGGTCGTGAGGTACGCGCTCGGGGTGCCGAACAGCGGCATGACGGCAGCCGGAAGCGCGCCGAGCGCGTACAGGACGTGGCCGGCGGCGCCGACGCACATCCACGGCACCAGCGCGAGCACGTGGCGGCCGCCGAAGTCGGGGTCGCGCCGCCGGAGGCCGAGGGCGACGCCCGCGAGCGCGGCCGCGAGCGCGAGGAGGTACGGCAGCGGCGGCAGCCCGAAGCCGGCCGGGAGCAACTGCCCCGGGGGCGCCGTCGGGCGCGCGGAGACGAACGGATACATGCTCGTTGGGGCGCGCCGGCGGGTGAAAGCGTTGGGGAAATCGACGCGCCCGCGACGGACCGGACCAACACCGTTAGGCGCTTCGTCAGCCCAGGTGGGGGCGTGCACCCGCTCGTCCGCGCCCTCCTCGCGCTTGCCGTGGCACCCGTGATCCTCGCCCTCTCGTTCGTCGTCGCTCCGGATCCGACCGGAGTGACGCCGGCCCTCGTCGGGCTCGGGGGATCGGTCCTCGCCGTCCCGATCGCCTACCGCGCGATCGCTCGCGCCGGGGCGTAACCGGCGAGTCGCGGTCGCCCCCACTCGGTAGCTTTTCCGGGCGGCGCGTCGGAGTGACCGACATGACCGACGACGCTGCCGACGCGTTCGACGCCCACGCCATCGACGCCCCCGGGTCGCTCTCGCTCGCGGAGTTCGCCGCGACCATCGACCACACCGTCCTCGGGCCGGAGACGACGCCCGCGGACGTGGAGCGCGTCCTCGACGAGGCGACGGACCACGGCATGAACGCCTGCATCCCACCGTGTTACGTCGCCGAGGCCGCCGACTACGGCCCCGACGTGACGGTCGCGACGGTGGTCGGCTTCCCGCACGGACAACACACCCCGGCTGCCAAGCGCGCCGAGGCGGAGGACGCCTGGCGCGCCGGCGCCGACGAACTCGACCTCGTGATCAACGTCGGGCGCCTGAAGGCGGGCGACGCCGACGCGGTCCGCGAGGAGGTCGCCGAGGTAGTCGCGACCGTCCCGCTCCCGGTGAAGGTGATCATCGAGACGGCGCTGCTCACCGACGACGAGAAACGGCGCGCGTGTGCGGCCGCCCGCGACGCCGACGCCGCGATGGTGAAGACGTCCACCGGGTTCGCGGATGGGGGCGCGACCGTCGCCGACGTGGAGCTGATGAGCGAGTACCTCCCGGTGAAAGCCAGCGGCGGCGTCGGCAGCTACGGGGAGGCGATCGCGATGCTGGAGGCGGGCGCCGTCCGCATCGGCGCGTCCTCGGGCGTCGCCATCGTCGCCGGCCACCCGGACGCCTGAGGGGTTCCAGTACAGACTGGCGAGCTGAATGCGCCGCAGCCGATCACTCCAGCACGACGACGCCCGGCGAGCCGTCGAGGTCGTCGGACGCGACGACGAGGGCCCCGTCGGCGATCGCGAGGGTTCTGACGGGAAGCTCGCGGCGCCATCGCTCCACGTCCGTCCGATAGGGACCGACGCCGACGCCGCCGCCCAGCGCGTACGCCCTGAGCGCCCCGCCGACCCCGACGTACAGCGTGTCGCCCGCGGCGACCGCCGGGGACACCGGAGCGACGCGGTCGACGGCGACGCGCCACCGCCGCGTGCCGTCGGCGGCGCCGAACGCCGAGACCCCCTCCGGGCCCGCGCCGGCGACGAGCCCGTTGGCGTGCACGAGTGCGTCGGTCACGGTCGGCGCGTCCGACGCGTGCCAGTCCGTGCGTCCGGCCGCGGGACCCGTCGCGAGTCGAACGATCCCGCCACCGAACGTGGCCGCGAACACCGACCCGTCCGCCGCCGTCAGCGCGCGGACGGTGCCGGGGAGCTTGCGGCGCCACAGCGGGACGCCGCGGGGCTCGCCGGCCTCGGTCTCGACGACGTGCAGCTCGTAGGCCCCGCCGCCGGTGGTCCCCACGTAGATCCGGTCGTCGCGCGCGGCCAGCGAGTAGACGCCGGTGAACGCCTCGAACGTCCAGCGCGGCTCCCCGGTTCGAGGCGCAAGCGACGCGACCCGCCCGGCGGTGTCGCCGACGATCACCGCGTCGGCGGCGGGGGCGGGCAACGGGGCCGCCGCGAAGTCAGCGCTCGTTTCGACGCGCCACCGCTGCTCGCCGCCGTCGACCTCGAAGGCGTACACCAGCGGCTCGTCACGGCTCGACACGTACGCGACGCCGTCGGCGACGGCGACGCCGTACGGCCGGATCGATGCGCGCCAGCGCTCCTCGCCGTCGCGCATGCGGAGCGCGTAGAGGCCGTCCTCGGCCGGGACGAACGCCGTCCCGTCGGCGACCACGACTCGGCCGACCGCCCGTCCCGTCTCCGCGCGCCAGCGCTCGGTCGGCGGCGTGCGCGGCGCGACCGCGTCGGGCGAGTAGCTCGTCGCGCGCGGCCCGCGCGCCGGGAGCGGCCACTCCGTGTTCGACTCGCGCCCCGGCGAGAAGTTCGCGCCGCCGGAGCCGCCCCCGGAACACCCCGCCAGCCCCGCGGCTCCTGCGGCGGCGAGCGCGGAGAGGACCCGGCGGCGTGAAGGCATCAGTTCGCCGGATCCTTCGACGGACGGCGTATATCGGTTTCCCATCCGCGGGGCGGATCGGAGCGGACCGGGCCGCCACTTCGAACGGCCTCGTCACCCCGGACCGTACCCCTTAACCTCGCGCACGGGCAAGCACGGCCAAGCGAATGGCGACGTACCACATCGAGACCTACGGCTGCACGTCCAACCGGGGTGAGAGCCGCGAGATCGAGCGACGGCTCCGCGACGGCGGTCACCGCCCCGTCGACGGGCCGGCCGAGGCGGACGTGGCCATCCTCAACACCTGCACGGTCGTCGAGAAGACCGAGCGCAACATGCTGCGTCGGGCCGAGGAACTGTCCGAGGAGACGGCCGACCTCATCGTCACCGGTTGCATGGCGCTCGCACAGGGCGAGCAGTTCGCCGAGGCGGATGTGGACGCGCGGGTGCTCCACTGGGAGGACGTCCCCACGGCCGTCATGAACGGCGAGTGTCCGACGCCGACGGAGGGAACCGCCCCCGTCCTCGACGGCGAGGTCGGTATCCTCCCCATCGCCCGCGGCTGCATGAGCAACTGCTCGTACTGCATCACGAAGTTCGCGACCGGTCGGATCGACTCCCCGCCGGTCGCGGAGAACGTCGAGAAGGCCCGCGCGCTCGTCCACGCCGGCGCCACCGAGATCCGGATCACCGGGCAGGACACCGGGGTATACGGCTGGGACGAGGGCGAGCGGAAGCTGCCCGAACTGCTCGACCGCGTCTGCGACATCGAGGGCGACTTCCGCGTGCGCGTCGGGATGGCCAACCCCGGCGGCGTCCACGGCATCCGCGAGGAACTGGCGGACGTGTTCGCGCGCAACGAGAAGCTGTACAACTTCATCCATCTCCCGGTGCAGTCCGGCAGCGACGGCGTGCTCGAGGACATGCGCCGCCAACACCGCGTCGACGAGTTCCTCGAGATCGTCGAGACGTTCGACGAGCGCCTCGAGGAGTGGACGCTCTCGACGGACTTCATCGTCGGCTTCCCCACCGAGACCGACCACGACCACGAGCAGTCGATGGCGCTGCTGCGGGAGGTCCGCCCCGAGAAGGTGAACGTCACTCGGTTCTCCAAGCGGCCCGGCACCGAGGCGGCCGAGATGAAGGGACTGGGCGGCCAGACGAAGAAGGACCGCTCGAAGGAGATGAGCGCGGCCAAGCGCGACATCGTCGGCGAGGCGTACGAGGCGATGGTCGGCTCCCGGCGCCGCGTGCTCGTCGTCGAGCGGGGCACCGGCGACTCCGTCAAGTGCCGCGACGGCGCCTATCGGCAGGTTATCGTTCAGCAGGCCGACCAGCGCGGCGTCGCTCCCGGCGACTTCCTCGACGTGGAGATAACCGGGCAGAACACGATGTACGCCTTCGGCACGCCGGCCTGACGCTGCACGCGCCGGCCGACCACTCGTGGCTCGTGCGGTCGAGCCGCGTCCGACCCGAAGAGTAATTCGTTCTCGCCCGTACCTCCGGTCGTGATCCGCGCCCTCCGACAGGCACTCCGCGACGCCGCGAGCACGGCGCTGGCGGTGGCCGTCGTCGCGGCGCTGCTGTTCGCCGTCGGCGGCGTGTGGCCGCCGATGGTCGCCGTCCAGTCGGGCAGCATGGAGCCGCACATGGAGCGGGGGGATCTGGTCGTCGTCTCCGAGCCGGCTCGCTTCGGCGCCGACGGCTCGGCCGGTGGCGTCCGAACCGCCCACGAGGCGCCGCCCGAGAGCCGGACGTTCGGCGCGCGCGGCGACGTGATCGTGTTCTCCTCGCCCACGCTGCCCGGGACGCCGATCATCCACCGCGCGCACTTCCACGTCGAGCGCGGGGAGAACTGGTACGACGAGGCGAATCCCGAGTATCTCCCGGCCGGCGTCGACTCCTGTGCGGAGTTGACCCGCTGTCCGGCGCCACGGACGGGACTCGTCACCAAGGGCGACGCCAACGGCCAGTACGATCAGGTGAACGGAAACTCCCCGATCGTTACCGCCGACCGGATCCGGGCGGAAGCGCGCGTCAAGATCCCGCTGCTCGGTCACATCCGGCTCGCGCTCACCGGCGCCTGAGGCGTCGGGAGCGAAGGAGCGTACAGGAACCCTCGGGAACGCCCTCGACCCCTCGGGCGCGGTCGACGCTGATGTCGACGGGCGTTTCCGCCCGAATGGCCGCCGGATTGATGATCGATGGCAACGTACTGACAGTCATGGCCCCGCCTCGCCGCGAGGACAGCGCGGGCGATCTGAGCGCCGCGCGGACCGAGCGCACGCTCCGGGATGTCCTCCACGAGATCCCCGTCGACGCGCTCGTTCCGGCGGGCTGGCGCGTCGGCACCGAGGTGGTGCAGTTCGGGGAGCGCCTCCCCGCCGACGGCGTCACGCTTCGTCACGGCAACTACCCGCGCGATCTCGTGATCACCGCGGCGGGGGCGGGAGGCGACGAGGCGCTCGCGGTCCACGAGCGCGACCGCGTCGCCGGCCGTCGAACGATCGTCGCCGATGTTCCGGCGACCGGCGACGAGCGGGCGGACCTGACGGCCGCGCTCCGTGCGGCGAGCCGGCTGGCCGCGCGCATCGAGACGGGCGACTCGAGCGAGGCGACCGTCGACAGGGCGGATCCGTCGGTGTCGCTGTCGGGCGACGACGGGCGACGGGTGAACTTCTACTGACGGTCGGGCGATCGGCGATCGACCCGTTCCGGGGGCACGTCGCGAGCGCTCAGCGGTCGGCAGCGTCCGGCGGACGGACGTCCGGCTCGGCGCCGTCGGCCTCCTCGGCGGCGATCCGCGCGTCGTCGGCCTCCTTCCACTCGCCCAGTTCCTTCGGGTCGACGTGCACGAACACGTCGTCGACGGCGGCGATCGCCCGGATCGACTCGACCACCTCGGTCTCGATGTCGTGGGCCTCGAACAGCGAGCGCTCCCCCTCGACCTCGATGTGGAGGCTCACGTCGACCTCGGGGCCGACGTAGTGGGCGACGACGTCGTGGGCGCCCCGGACCTCGGGATGCGAGAGCGCCCGGTCGAGGATCTCCGCGCGCAGGTCCTCCGGGGGCGCCGCGCCGACCAGGTAGCCGACGTTGTCGCGGACGATCTCATAGCCCGTGTACAGGATCCCGACGGAGACGGCGATCGCCGCCAGCGGATCGAGTGCAGGGTATCCCGCCGCCGCCCCGAGGACACCGATCAGTGCCGCGAGCGCGGTGAGCGTGTCGTTGCGGTTGTCGAGGGCGGTCGCGACCAGCGCCGGCGAGTCTCGCTGTCGACCGACGCGAACGCAGTAGCGGTACAAGAGGAGCTTCACCGCGCCCGTGGCGACGAGCACCCCGACCGCGAGGGGGCCGCCAGTGACTGTTCGCGGCGGACCGGCCGAAAGCAGCGCCGTGATGCCGGAGTAGGCGACGGCGATCCCGGCGACGAACACCCCCGCGGCGACGAACAGCGAGACGAACGGCTCGATACGCTCGTGACCGTGCGGATGCTCGAAATCCGGTGGTTGCGTCGTGAGAAACAGTCCGGCGACCACGACCGCGGAGTAGGCAACGTCCGCGATGGAGTTCACCGCCTCCGACCCGACGGCGAGGCTTCCGGTCAGGTACCAGACGATCCCCTTCGCGACCGCCAACAGCAGGTTGGCGGCGAGAATGACAACGCCAACCCGGCGGACGGTCGCGCGGCGATCCATACCGGCAGTGGGACCGCGGGCGATGAAAAACGCTCCGCACCTCCGGTCGGGGGGAGCGGAGAACCGAAGAAGTCGCGGCGGTATCGACGGTATCGCGGCAGTTACGCGGCCGAGGACGACTCGCGGATCTGGTTGAGCGCCGGGATCAGCACCCAGAACGTCAGCGCGCCCAACAGCGCCGTCCAGAAGAACACGTCGTTGAGGAAGATACCGACGGCGTCGAAGACGGTGTTCGGCTCGGGGGGCGCCGCGATCAGCTGCTTGGGGCTCTCGAACGAGGGAGTCCGGTACCAGCCCGCGAGCACCATCCACGCGAGGCCCGCGCCGCAGAACAGCCCGAGGCCCTTGATGAACTCGTCTGCCATTGCCTTACACTTCGTCGTCGTCGTCTTGAGCGTTTCCGTTCTCCGCGCCCATCCCGGCCGCCCGGAACCGTGACCCCAGCACGTACACGCCGGCGCCGAACGCGATCGATCCGATGCCGACGAGCGAGAACAGCGCCGTCAGGAGGGTTTCCGGCGGGACGACCCCGACGGCGCCCGACACGCGCACCACCAACCGCCGCATCAGCGACACCTGGAGGGTCGCCGCATCGAGCATGACGAAGCCGAACACGACCGTCACCACCGCCGCCAGCGTCGAGTACGCGGTAACCCGCTTGTACAGCGCGAGCGGCACGACGACGTCGCGGGCGCGGCTCTCGCCGCTCGCGACCGTCGCGTCGGGCTCGGACCCGTCTCCTCGTGCGGCCGCGCCGTCGGCGCTCGCCGTCGTCCCCGGCGGACCGTCGTCGGACGCGGCCGCGGCGTCCCCCTCGGGGGGCGTCTCGTTCATGCCTCGCTGAAGGGGCTCGACGGTACTATGTCCTGCGGCATTCCCCCGCCGGGGAATCGATCGACGTGACGGCGGCCCGGACGGGTCGAGCGCCACGACGGTCGCGAACCGGACCCGGCGGGAACGGTACGGGGTCGGCGAGAACAAGCGACGGCGAGAACGGGACGACTCGCGAAACGAAGGGGCGGGGCCGGCGCGCGTTCGACCGCGCCTACTTCGGGGGGCGCAGCCGGTAGTACCGACGGTTGAGGTCGTACATGTAGCCTTCCCGCATCGTCTTCAACACCGCGTAGGTGATCGCGGCGACGATCGGCGGGGCGAGGAACGTCAGGTCGAACAGCAGGTCGACGTTCATCGGCATGAGGTTCTTCACCGAGAGCATCGACAGCGTGAACGCGAGCGTCACGCCGAACATGCCGACGGCCGCCCAGAACGGCTGCTCGACGGGGCGCCGGGCCGACCCCTTGTTGATGAAGGGGACGACGGTGATCGCGCCGACGATGACGCCGTTCGCGAGCACGCCGTACGTCCGGTCGGCCATCAGCTTCTGGCCGCCGAGGATGGCGAGCTCGGGGTTGAGGGGACCGAGCTTGAGCAGCCCGAACGACCAGTACAGGTACCAGTCGGGCAGGATGATCGCCGGCGTGGAGTTCGGGTTCGCCGGGTCGCCGATGTGCGGCGGCAGCGTCGCCGACAGGAAGATGATCATCCCGACGAAGAAGCTGGTGAGCGCGAGGTTTCGAACCGTCTCGTGGGGCCACGTCGGGAACGCGAGCACGTCGCGCTCGACGTAGTCCGACTCGCGACGCAGCGACTCGTCCTCGCTGCGCGCGCGCTCGAAGTACTCGTACGTCAGCCGGGAGAGCCCCTCTGTGCGCTCCTTCCGCTCGCGCCACGTCGGGGTCTCGTCGTCCGGCGCGACGATGCCCGTTCCACCGTCCGTCTCGATGTCGTCCGTGTTGGTGTTGTCGTCGGTCATTGTCTTAGTGCGGCTCCGCGATGCCCTGCACCCACACGATGCCGATGTGGATCGCGATGAGCGTCGTCACCACGAACGGGAGCAGGAACACGTGCAGGATGTACATCCGCTGCAGCGTCGCCTGACTCAGCGAGAACCCGCCGAACAGGAGCTGAGCGACCCACTCGCCGATAAGCGGGATCGAGAGGCTCATCTCGACGCCGATCTGGCCGGCCCAGAACGCCAGCTGGTCCCACGGCAGGAGGTATCCGGAGTACCCGAACACCATCGTCAGCGAGATGAGCACGATGCCGAGCAGCCAGTTCAGCTCGCGCGGTTCCTTGTACGCGCCCGTGAAGTAGACGCGCAGCATGTGCAGGAAGACCGCTGCGGTCATCACCTGCGCGGACCACCGGTGGATGGAGCGCAGCATGAAGCCGAACTGAAGATCGCGCATGATGAACGCGATCTGACTGTAGGCGATCGACGCCTCGCCCGGGCCGGCGCTCCCCACCGCGGGGACGTAGTAGAACCCGAGTAAGGCGCCGGATATCGCCGCCACGACGTACGCGAGCGTGCTGAAGAAGCCCAGCGTGTACAGCGCGTACCAGTACCAGAACTTGTTGTCCAGGTCGTACTGCTCCGTGTGCGACTTCGGCATCTGGAGGTTCGACCGGTAGTACAGCGACTCCAGCAGTTCGAGGTAATCGACGATGCGGAGGCGCTTGTCGACCCAGATGAGCGCGGTGAGGAACGTCGCCTCCACCGGCGTGAGGTCCTTGCTCTCGAGCCAGTTCTTGTGGTCGTACTCGTCTTTCTTTTCCAGACTCATCGTCTCACCGTTTGTAATAGGGGTAGACGGCGCGTTTCACCTGCTCCCACGCGCCGGTCCCGAGGGTCTCACCGTCCACGTCCTCCTCGCGAATGTAGAGGTCCTCCCACTTGCGACGTCGCTTTTTCACGATCACGACGTCCGGGAGGAACTCCTTGCGGTACAGCGCGAGGATGAACGCGAGGTCGATGAAGATCACCGCGAGGATGCCGCCGAGGAACATGTTCCCCGTATCGGAGAGGCCCCAGCCGTTGACGAGGCCGTAGGTGAACATGAACACGAACACGACCTCGACGACCGTCAGGAGGACGATCGCGATGGCCGCGGCGGTGCTCTCGCGCGCCGGTTCGTAGCGGTGGATGTCGCCGTACGTTGATCCAGTACTGGACATTGGTTATCTCCCCGTCCCCGTGTGTGCGGACTCCCCGTACTTCACCAGATAGAACGTGAAGATCACGCTCATGACGATGCTGAGGATGGTCGCGGCGCCGACCCAGTGGGCCTGAATGGCGACGCCCAGCTCGTGCAGTTCCTTCGGACCGCCGCCGCCGCCGGTCGACACCGTCGGGACGTCGTCGCCGACGGCGATCGCGCCGAGCATCCCGAGCGACCGGTGCGGCTCACAGTAGTACGTGTAGATCCCTCCGGACTCGAACGTCACCTCGAACGAGAACCCTTCCCCTTCCAGCGGTTCATGGCCGGAGACGTCGCCGGGGTTGTCGTCGAACAGGACGTTGTGTCCGTCGGAGACCCAGTCGAACACCACGGTCGTTCCCGTGTCGATCCACAGATCGGTCGGCAGGAACGCGAGGCCCCCGCCGCCGCCGACCTCGACGGTCACCTCGGACTCGCCGCGGGCGTCGAGGTACTCGCCGCCCTTGGCGCCGTCGGTGTAGCCGCCGAAGTCGGGCCGTTGGCCGCCGCCCTCCTGGGCCGCGGCGGTGCCGGCCGTGGCGGTCGCGCCCGCCCCGAGGGCGGCCGTCGCACCGCCGGCCTGTCGCATAAAGTCCCGCCTCTTCATGGGTGTTTGAGGGTCGGGGTTGGGCGCGCATAAACCCACCGACCTCTCGGCCGGCGCATAGCCCATACAACGGCCCGCTATCCGTCGGTTTCGTCCCCAGTTGCTCCGGGGGGCGCGTCGGCGGACTCCCCGTCGCCGTCCGCGGGTGACACGGTCGTGTCGAGCGGGCCCGGATCTTCCCCGCGGGCGACCGCGAGCGCCTCCTCGGCGACCTCCTCGAAGGGGACGAACTCGGCGTCCTCGCCTCGGTCGGTGATGCCGGCCGCACGGAGCCGGTCGCGGTACTCCTCGGCGCGGAACCGATCCGACAGCCGAGCGTTCGCGACCAGCCCGAACAGCAACACCCCGACGAGGACGAAGAACCCGCCCATGACGGGCGCGACGATCGTCTCGACGCCCAGGAACAGCCACGCGACGAACAGCGCCAGTCCGCCGAGGACCTGCATTGCCGCGACCACTTGGATCATCAGGTTTCCGAACTCCCCGGTCCCTCCCTCGACTTCCTCCGGCGTCGGGAGTTCGTACTCCTCGGGCGGGTCGCGGACCTCGTAGGAGTCCATCGAGCACAGGGCGACGGTCGGTTTCACGTCCCTGAGCACCGTCCCCTCCCCCTCGACGCCGCCGTCCTCGTAGACGATCGCCCAGCCCTCGTCGGAGTAGGCCACCACCGACGGCGGGTCGCTTCGCCGGTCGAGCACCGCGAACACCTCTCGGGACGCGATCTGGTTCCGCAGGTCCCGCTCGACGCGGTCGAGCAGATCCCGCCCGGTGATCCACGCGTCCGGGTCGAACGCCGCGTCCCACTCGGCCGCGGTCATCTCGGCCATGTCGGCCGGGCCGAAGTCGTCGAAGTCGTACTTCTCCTCGACTTCGGCGCGAAGCGCCTCGATGGAGCCGTCACCGGACGCGTCCACGCCGGGCGTGTCGTCGTCGGATACGCCGTCGTCGAACCCACCGTCGCCGGGGTCGTCGTCGGCCGACCCGGCGTTGACGGCGTGTGAACCCGTCGACTCGTCCGAGGCGTCGGTCATCCCCTTTACCTCCGGGCCGTAGGCGCATAAGCGCCGCGACGTTCGACGCTGCGGGACGGTGCAGACGGGGGTAGCGTTGGCCGACCGTACCGGGACCCGTCCGCGGTATGTTACGGTTTCGTGACACCTCGTGAGCGGACCCGGGCGTCTCCTCCCTGCCGGACAAGCCAGAACGCCGAGACGGCGGACCGCGGATCGACGGAACGTCGCTACCCGCCGCAAAACAGGGTCGGATTGCCGCCGTTCACTCAGCGAGTAACGAACTGCTCCGGCGTCGATGGTGCGTCCATGGGTGACGATCGAATCCCGAGACACGGACAGTCGCGGCGTGACGTGATGAGAGCGCTCGGCGTCGGAGCGGGGCTGTCAGTCGCCGGTGGAACCGCGGCCGCGCGAACCGACGACACGGACGTGCGAGCCCAGGCTGACGACGACGAACCGGGAACTGTTCCTGACGAGTCCGGAACTGTACACGAAGTTAGGACGGTGATCAGTGGTCCGTCGTCGAATCCGGAACGTCCGGCTGACTTCCACTACCAGCCGACGGGACTCCACGTGGATCCGGGTGACGTGATCGAGTTCGTCTTCGTGACGCCAGATCACAACGTCGTCGCATACCATCCGGCGTACGGTATGCGTCGGCGCGTCCCGATCGGAGTCGAGGCGTTCTCCTCGCCGCTGCTCGGCTGGAAAACGTCCTCCATCCCCGGAGACATGGTCGATCCGCCAGCGGAGCCGATGAACGGGGAGGACGGTGGAGCCGAGGACGGTGGAGGATCCGACGACGACGGGGGAGCCGGTGACGGCGGGGAGGCTCCGACCAGCGGGCCGGTTCCGGATACTTGGCTCCACAGCTTCGACACGCCGGGCGTGTACGACCTGCTCTGTTCCCCGCACGAGGGGTTCGGGATGGCGATGCGCGTCGTCGTCGGCGACGACCCTGACGCCCCGTTCGAGACCGAGGACCCGTCCGCGCTCCCGGAGCCGAGAGCGGGACCGGTCGGGCTCGCGCGAGTGACGCTCACCGACCCCGCGTTACAGCCGTCTGCGATCGTCGAGGCCGGAGCCGTCGAGTGGCAGTCGCTGGAATCGGTGCAGTCGGGGTCCGGAGCCGGCGGGAGCGGCGGAGGCGACGGCAACGGTAGCACCACTGGCGACGACGCCAACGGCGACGGTACCGGCGACGGGGGCACCGGCGGCGACGAGTGAGGCGAGCAACCGTCGGTACTCCGAGGACGGGGCGGCTGTCGGAGGGCTTAGGGGGACCCCGCCCCGAGAGCCGGACGGATGGTCACCGATGCGACGACGGCGACGGCGGCCGCGGCGATGGTGACCGCGAGTCTGCCCTTTTACCTCTACGGAGCGTGGATCATGGTCGGACGCGACCAGGACCACGTCACCTGGGATCGGCTCATGCGTCACCTGCGCGTCATCGTTCCGGGGTTGGTCCTCAACACGATCCCGGTCGCCTTCTGGATGGCGCCGCGGCTGCTCGACCAGTTCGGCGGCGTCGCCGCGCTACACGCGTTTCTCGGGCTGCAGGCGTACGCCCTGCTCGCGTTCGGGCTGACCGGCATCGTCCGCATCTTTCAGGTGAAACGCGGTGCCGACCTCTACGAGCTCGAGGACCCGGACACGAACCTCAACGACCTCCACGAGCACATGGCCGCCTGGCGCGGGCGCCTCCGGGTCGGGGTGTTCGGCTACGTGCTGTTCTGGCTGTTCGCGTACGCCGTCGGGCTGTACCGCTACTACGGGCTGTACATCGCGTGAGTCGGCACGGGCGCGTTCGTCGCGCTCACGACTGGTACGGCTCCTCGTCCGGGCCGTCCCTCGAGGACGCCGCGTCCTCGGCGGTGTCCAGGTCCGTGTCCTCCTCGACGTCGATCCCGTGTTCGTCGGAGTCTCCCATACGACCGCTCGGCCGGTCGCCTACCTAAGCACGAGGCGTGTTTCAGCGGGGCGGGAACCCCGGAAGCCGCGGTCGGACGGGTGTCGTCTCACCACGCCTCGCCGCTGGCGAGATCGACGTCGGCGTCGCCCCGCTCGGACGGGCAGACGTCGGCGAGCACGCAGTCGTCGCAGTCCGGGTTCCTCGCCGTGCACGTCGCCCGCCCGTGGCCGATGAACAGATGGGTGAGCATCCGCCAGTCCCCCTCGGGAACGACGTCGACGAGGTCTTTCTCGATCGCTTCGGGGCGCTTCTCCTCGGAGATCCCGAGGCGTCGCGAGAGCCGCTGGACGTGCGTGTCGACGACGATACCCTCGGTCACGTCGTGAGCGTGCTGGAGGACGACGTTCGCCGTCTTCCGGCCGACGCCGGGGAGGTCGGTCAGTTCGCTCATCGTGTCGGGGACCTCACCGTCGTGCTCCTCCACGAGGATCTCGCCGATCCCCTTCAGGTAGCCGGCCTTGTTGTTGTGGAAGGTGATCCCGTAGATGTCCTCCGCGAGCTGTTCCTCCGTCGCCGCGGCGTAGTCCGCCGGGGAGCGGTACGTCTCGAAGAGGTCCGCACAGACCTCGTTGACTCGTTCGTCGGTGCACTGTGCCGAGAGGACGACCGCGACGAGCAACTCCAGTTCCGTCGAGAAGTTCAGCGAGATGTCCGTGTCGGGGTACTCCTCGTAGAGCCGATCCAGCACCTCTGCGACCTGCGCCTCGCGCGAGTCCAGCGGGGTTCCCATACCCGTCCGTCCGCCGCCGCGGGCTTCAACGGTTCGGACCCCGGTGACTGACTGTGGCGCAACCGACGGATATCGAGGGCGTCCCGGACGCCGCGGCGCCCGCACCGTCGAGGGGAACGACTTTGTCGAGTCCCCCGAATCGAGGGATATGAACCTCGGTCTCGGCGCCCTCGACCACGAGTCGTTCCGCGCGGCCGTCGGCACCGCCGCCGGCTACGGAGTGATCCTCGCCGCGATGACGCTCCTGCTGTTCGGCGTTCCGTACCTCCTGTTCAGCCTGTGAGCGTCACCGTTTTGTCGGTCCCGCAGGACACCACGGTATGGACCGCCAGCAGATGCTCGCGCTGTTTCTCGTCGGCCTGATGGTGTTCTCGTCGTTCGCGTACGTCGTTTCGTTCCTCTGAACCCGGCTCAGTACAGCGGCTCCGGCTCGTCGTCCTCGACGGGCTCGACGCCGAGCGCGTCGGCGATAGCTCGCAGTTCCGGTTTCGAGAAGCTCCCCGTGTCGGCCCCGTCGATCGTCTCGGCGACCCCGACGGCCACCCTGACTGCCGCGCGGGTCGTGTCGTTCGTCGACCGGCGGCGCGCGGGGACGTCGAGCGCGTCCGCGAGCGCCGCCAACTCCTCCTTGGTGAACGTCGCGGTCGTCTCGCGCTTGAACCGGCCGACACCGCCCCGGATACCGTTGCGGATGTCGTGAACGGTGAGTGTCACGGTCGCCGATGCGGAACGGACGGTGAAAACGTCGCCGACAGCGGGGTCCGCTCTGAGGACCGCCCCACTATTTATTCAGTTATTCGCACTCGAAGACTAGTCCCGGGCGGATTCGAACCGCCGTCGAAGGCTGTCTTCCGCGCCCGGAAGAACCGAGTCGCGTCCAAAGGCCCTCATGATTGGCCACTACACCACGGGACTACGCATCTCGTGGTATCATACCGACGTACAATAGAGTTACCTTTCGTCGACCGGTGGTGCTTCCACAGAACCCGCCCCTACCGCACGGTGACATGGCCTACAGAGACAGACGACGTTAGCCATGGTGTGGGCATCCTGTGGATCGTCGAATCCTCGAACCCGTTTCCGATGGTGGACATCAGGCTCTCGATCGAGTTCTGAACGGTCTCGATCACACAGCTGACACGAGTGATCATCTCGCTCCAACGCACGTTTTCGTACTGACCACCATCCACCACCGTACCGTAGTGGACCGCCCTCCCATTGATGATGTTTCGGTCCGATCCTGTGCTCAGACATCCACTTGGCGTGGCACACACGTGAACAAAACACACCAGCACCACGGTCGAGATCCGACTGCAGGACGCTCATTTCGGTGGAACAGAACTTGCACTCCTTTTCGACGCGAGGAGCATCCTTAACGTACGGCGTTCCGAGAGATTCATTTGAATCCCGAACACAAGACGGACAATATCGCCCAGGTTTTCCGAGGGATAGTACTCAAACGCCGTATCACACAGATCGCAGGTTGTTTGATCTTTCCAACCACGCCAGTTGCCGTTGTGTTCTCCCGCATTTGAGTTGCAGTCGTCACAAAACTTCCGCCGTGATTTTGGGTCGTAGAATGGTGTGTTACACCCGGAACAGGTCCGATTCGGAAGTGGTTTACCGTGCATTTTTGTGTGTGTTGACGGACACCACACTCTGTAGATAGCGAACGGTTACACGTCGGACAATCTGGCATTTCGGATTCCAGCTATGCCCGCCGAATGTCGAAGCCGTCGCAGTCGGGGCACTGCTGCCTGTTCGCCTGGAACCCACGCCCGCATCCTGCGCACACGAAGTCCGGATCGTCGCCGCCCGCCCCCACGAGCGACTTGATCCGGTCGGTCACGTCACCACCCATGTACCGGTTATCTACCGAGAGCGTCCACTTAATGCCGCCGGCTCTCGGCAGTCGAGCCTGTCCGGGTGAAAACGCAACGCGGCGACCCGCAGTCAGTCGGCCGGGTTCTCCGACTCGACTTCCGCGAGGTACTTGCAGGCGTCCGTCTCGGCGTCGAAACAGTCGGGGCACTCCGAGGAGCGGTCGATGATGGTGTCGAGGCGCTCGGCGACGGTGTCGTCGATGACCGCCTCCAGCGACCGCGCCTCCGCGCGGAACTCCTCGACCTCGAGGACGTTCGCGAGGAACCGCTCGATGATGCAGTAGTTCGACAGCGCCTCGCGGGCCCGGAGGATCCCCTCGTCGGTGAGCGAGACGCCCTTGTACTTCTCGTGTTCGGCGAGGCCGCGCTCCTCGAGTTTGCCGATCATCTCGTTGGCGGAGGCGGGGCTCACGTCGAGCGCGTCGGCGACCGCGCCCGTCGACGCGGGGCCGTCCTCCGTCTCCTGGACGAGGTAGATGGCTTTCAGGTACTGATCTGCCGTGTTCATCGTTATCGCCGCTCCATGATCGCCGTTACCTCCTCGACGCCCTCCTCCTCCTCCGCGCGGATCCCCCGGAGCGTGTCGAGCACCCGGTCGCGGTCGATGGAGAACGACGAGTCGCTCCCCTCGATCGCCTCGATGAGGTCGTCGTAGAACTTGTAGGCGGTTTCCTCGTTACACAACTGGTCGTACAGCACGCCGTCGAAGTCCTCCGGCTTCGTCTTCCCGTACTGCGCCTCGACGAGCGCCTCGATCTCCTCGTAGGAGACGGACTCGGCGTCGAGTTCGCCGATGAGCGCCTCGAGCCGGTCGCGGTGATCGGCCGACTCCTCGGCCGCGTGCCGCAACAGCGCCTCGATCTCGGCGTCGACGTCGCCGTCCATCTCACGGTGATGCTGGGTCGACCGCGCCTCCACGACCTCCTCGAGCACCACCCCGATCTGAAGGAGCCGGGCCAACTGGTGGTCGGAGGTGACCCGCTGTCCCACGCTCACGGGCGACCACCCGTCCACGTGACGGCGAGGGTCCGGTCGCCGATCTGTTCCACGGTCATCGATTCAGCGTCCGAGGACAGCGACCGTAAGCCTTCCCCTCGCCTTCCACCGGCGCCGCTGACTGCACCGAGGCTACAGCCGCCCCAACGCCGAACGCTCAAGCCGGCCGGCGTCCAACGACCCCCGATGGCAGTCCCGAGCGACGCGCCGTCGGCGAGAACGACTCCGGCCAGCGACCGTCGCGATCGGGTGGCCCTCGCGCTCGTCGTGTACGCCGTGTTGCTCGCACAGACGCTCGTGTACCCCGGCGTCGATCTGCTCACCGCCGAGTTCGGCGGGGACGGCGTCGCCGGCCCGACGCTGTTCCTCGCCGTCGAGTTCGCGGCCTTCGCGCTCTTCGCCGGCCCTTGGGGGACGCTCTCCGACCGGCTCGGCGAACGGCGCCGCCTCGTCGCGCTCGCGGCCGGCGGCGGCGCCGCCGGCTATCTCGCGCTCGCGGTCGTCGCCGGCGGGGGATCCCCCTTCCTCGCGGCGTTGCTGTTGCGGGGGATCCAAGGTGCGATGACTGTCGGCGCGCTCTCGCTTGCGATCTCGGCGCTCGCGGATCGGTCCGGCGGCAACGGCAGAAACATGGGGATCGCCGGCATCGCGATCGGTCTCGGGACCGCAAGCGGCGCGCCGCTGGGCGGCCAGCTGTTCGAGATCGGGGCGACCGTTCCGCTGTACGCCGCCGCCGGACTGCTCGGCGTCGCCGCGGCGGGATCGCTCACGATACCCGACCGACCGCCGGTTCCGACAGGATCGGCGGAGGACGATCCGAACGCCGACGCTGGCGTCGCCGACGACGACGGCGGCCACGGCGGGCTGACGGCGTTGCTCGCGGGCGTGCGGGACAGACGCGAGCTGGCGATCCCGTACGCGTTCGCGTTCGCCGACCGCCTCGTGGCCGGCTTCTTCGCGCTCGTCGGGACGTTGTACTTCCGCGAGGCGTTCGGGCTCGGACCGGGGGCCACGGGGCTGCTGCTGGCGGCCTTCTTCGCGCCGTTCGCGCTGCTGCAGTACCCGTTCGGCCTCCTGTCCGACCGGATCGGCCGAGTGGTTCCCATCGGCGCCGGGTCGGCGGTCTTCGGCCTCGCCGTGATCGCGGTCGGCTTCGCGCCGTCGGTGCCGGCGGTCGCCGCGACGATGGTCGTCGTGGGCGTGCTCGGCGCACTGATGGCGCCGGCCACGCTCGCGCTCGTCGTCGACCTCGCCGGCGACGACGGGCGCGGCGCGGCAGTCGCGGGGTTCAACGCCGCCGGCAGCCTCGGCTTCCTCGCCGGCTCGCTGGTCGGCGGCGCCGTCGCCGCCGAGTTCGGCTTCACCGCCGCGTTCGTCGTCGCCGGCGGCAGCGAGTTCCTCCTCGCGCTGGCGACGCTTCCCTCGCTGATGCGACTGGGTCGACGGAGCGATCGGTCGGCGGTGTTCAGCGGCGGCGACTGAGCCGGGGGGTGACCGAGCAGCGGGGAGCTGGACGGATCGACGCCGCTCGGCCGGCAAAGCTGATGCACGAGGCCGCCGACTGTCCACGTAGCAGATGTCAGATCGCGAGTACGATATCGTCCTCTGGGGCGCGACCGGGTTCACCGGCCGGCTCGTCGCCGACTACCTCGCCGGCCGCTACGGCGCGAGCGACCTCGACTGGGCGCTGGCCGGGCGCGACGAGGACCGACTCGCCGGCGTCCGCGACGAGTTGGTTGCCGGCCACGGCGAGAACGACGCCGGGAACGACCTCGCCTCGCTCGACCTCCTGACGGGCGACGCGTTCGACCGCGCGAGCCTCGACGCCATCGGCGAGCGCACGGCGGTCGTCTGCACCACCGTCGGCCCGTACGCACGCTACGGCTCCGAGCTGGTCGCCGCCTGTGTCGAGCACGGGACGAACTACTGCGACCTCTCGGGCGAGGTCCACTGGATGCGCCGAACGATCGACGAGCACCACGAACGGGCTCGCGAGACCGGGGCCCGGATCGTCCACGGCTGCGGCTTCGATTCCGTCCCGAGCGACCTCGGCACGCTGTTGCTCCAGACACACGCCGACGAGGAGTTCGGGGCCCCCTGCGACGAGGTGCGCGCCCGCGTCTCGATCCGCGGCGGCGGCCTCAGCGGCGGCACGATCGCCAGTATGGTCGAGATGTACGAGACCGCCGCCGGCGATCGCGAGGTCCGCCGGCTCCTCGGGGACCCTCGCGCGCTCGACCCGCCCGAGAGCCGCGGCGCGCCGGCCGAGCGCCCCCAGCGCGGGGTGGGCTACGACCGCGAGGGCGGCACCTGGACCGCGCCGTTCGTCATGGCGCGGGTCAACGAGCCGGTCGTCCGCCGCTCGAACGCCCTGCTCGGCTACCCCTGGGGTCACACCTTCCGCTACGGCGAGGCGCTCGGAACCGGCGACGGCGTCGGTGGCCTCGCCCGCGCCGGCGCGCTCGCCGCCGGCCAAGGGCTGCTCGCGGGAGCGCTGTCGGTCGGCCCGCTGCGTGAGGCGCTCGACCGCTACGTCCTTCCAGGCTCCGGCGAGGGTCCCGACGAGGAGACGATCGAGCACAGTTCCTTCGAGGTGCGTCTCCGGGGGACAGGCGCCTCCGACGGATATCCGGGCGGCTTCGCCGTCGAGGCGACCGTCCGCGGCGACCGGGATCCCGGATACGGCTCGACGTGCCGGATGCTCGGCGAGTCGGCGGTGTGTCTCGCCGGAGGCGAGGTGGACTCCTCCCACGACGGGGGCGTGCTCACCCCAGCCTCGGGGATCGGGTTGCCGCTGATCGATCGACTGGAGGGCACCGGCGTGTCGTTCGAGGCGGAGACGGTCGACCGCGAGGACTGAGACGGACGGCGCGGTCGCTCGGAGGGGAGTCCTCCGTGGTCTCGAAAACGCGGACGAGCAACGAGGTCGGAACTGGACGGCGGTACCGCGAGCGCCTCAGTCGAGGCGCGCGACGATCAGGTCGTCGATGTCATCGCGGAGTTCGTCGACCTCGACCTCCTCGAGGACGGGCACGAAGAATCCCTCCACGAGCATGTTGCGCGCGGTGTTCTCCGAGATGGCGCGGGAGGTCATGTAGAACAGGTCCTCCGCGTCCACCTGCCCGACGGTCGCCGAGTGCGACGCCTCGGTGTCGTGGTTGTGGATGATGAGCTTCGGCGAGGCGTCGGCCTCCGAGTCGTCGCTCAACATCAGCGTGTTCTCGCGCTGGTAGGAGCTGGTGTCCCACGCGTCGCGGCCGACGTCCTGAACGCCCTCGTACACCGAGCGCGCCTCGTCGTCGAGCACGCCGCGAGTCACGAGGTCGGCGGTCGTGTGCTCGCCGTTGTGCCACACGCGGGCGTTGATGTCGAAGTGCTGGTCGTCGTGGCCGAAGAACGCGCCGACGATCTTCGTCTCCGAGGAGTCGCCGTTCAGCTCCGTCTCGATGTCCGAGCGGGTGAGCCGGGAGCCGATGTTCCCCTCGATCCAGTCGATCGTGGCGTACCTGTTCGCGTCGCCGCGCTTCAGCGTGAAGTCGTACACGTCCTCGTCGAGGTTCTGGAGCGAGCCGTACTGGACGTACGCGTTCTCGCCCGTGACGATCTCCACGAGGTTGCTGAAGTAGCGGTCCCCGTCGACTTCGGAGCCGTTGGCGATCCGCTCGAGGATCGTCGCGGAGGCGTTGTCCTCGGCGACGACGAGCGTGTGACTGAACAGCGAGGTGCTGTTCATCTCGGCGCGCACCTTCACGTCCTCGGCGTCGACGCCCTCGGGGACGTAGATGACCGTGCCGGTGGTGAACAGCGCCGTCGACAGCGCGGTGAGGTAGTTCGTCTGCGGGTCGGTGACGGAGCCGAAGTGCTCCTTCAGGAGCTCGGGGTGCTCCTCGAGCGCCGTCTCGAAGTCGAGGACCTCCGCACCCTCCGCGGAGATCCGCTCGGTCTCGTCGCGCTGGTCGAGGGGGTCGACGATCGACTCGTAGTCGAGGTCCTCGAGGTTCGTCCAGCGGCGGCCGGGCGTCTCGATGACGCTCGGCATCTCCAACTCCTCAAGTGCCGACAGCGCCTCGAGGCGCGTCCGAAGGAGCCAGTCCGGTTCGTCGCGCTCCTCGGAGATGGTTCTCACCGTCTCCTCGGAGATGCTTGCGGGTAGCTGTGTGCTCATTGTGTGTGGTGAGTGGGTGGTGACGGAGCGCCGGGGATTACCCGAGCGAGCCCTCCATCTCCAGTTCGACGAGCCGGTTGAGCTCGACGGCGTACTCGATGGGCAGTTCCTCCGTGATCGGCTCGATGAAGCCCGAGACGATCATCTGCTTGGCGTCGTCGTCGTCGAGGCCGCGCGACTGCAGGTAGAACACGTCCTCGTCGCCGATCTTCCCGACGGTCGCCTCGTGGGCCACGTCCACCGTCGACTCGTTGATCTCCATGTACGGCATGGTGTCGGAGGTGGACTCGTTGTCGAACATCAGCGCGTCGCACTCGACGGCCGTCGAGGAGCCCTCGGCGCCGTCGGCGATGTGGACGAGGCCGCGGTAGTTCGTGCGGCCGCCGTCCTTGCTGATCGACTTGGACTCGATGGTCGACTTCGTGTTCGGCGCGTTGTGGTACACCTTCGCGCCGGTGTCGATGTTCTGGCCCTCGCCCGCGAAGGCGATGGTGATGTGGTTGTCGGAGGCGCCGCGACCCTTCAGGATCGAGGAGGGGTACAGCATCGTCGCCTTCGACCCCATCGAACCGGAGATCCACTCCATCCGGCCGTTCTTCTCGACGAGCGCGCGCTTGGTGTTGAGGTTGTACGTGTTCTTCGACCAGTTCTGCACGGTCGAGTACTGGACGTGGGCGTCCTCCCCGACGAACACCTCGACGCCGCCGGAGTGGAGGTTGATCGCCGAGTACTTCGGCGCGGAACAGCCCTCGATGTAGTGGACCTCCGAGCCCTCCTCGGCGACGATGAGCGTGTGCTCGAACTGACCCATCCCCTCGGAGTTCATCCGGAAGTACGCCTGCACGGGCATCTCGACGGTGACGTCCTCGGGGACGTACACGAAGGAGCCGCCCGACCAGACGGCGCCGTGGAGCGCGGCGAACTTGTTGTCGCTCGGGGGGACGCACGTCGTCATGAAGTGCTCGCGGACGATGTCCTCGTGCTCACGGACGGCCTCGTCCATGTTGCAGAAGATGACGCCCTTCTCCTCCCACCGCTCCTGCATGTTCTGGTAGACGACCTCCGACTCGTACTGGGCGCCGACGCCCGAGAGTGCGTTCTTCTCGGCCTCCGGGATGCCCAGCTTGTCGAAGGTGTCCTTGATCTCGTCGGGGAGCTCCGTCCAGTCGTCGACGCCCGCGCGGACGTCCACGTCGGGGCGGATGTACGGGACGATCTCGTCGATGTCGACATCGCTCAGGTCCGGCTGGCCGGGCCAGTCGGTCGGCATCGGCATCTCCTGGAACTGCTTGAGGGCGCGGAGGCGCCGCTCCAGCATCCACTCGGGCTCGTCCTTGTCCTCGGAGATCGCGTGAACGGTCTCCTCGGTGAGCCCCTTCTCGGCCGCGAACGCCGCCTTCGACTCCTTCTTGAAGTCGAAGCGCTCCTCGGTGTCGGTCTTCTGCAGGTGGTCCTGGTCCGAACTCATGTGTTGATCGTGTTTACGGGTGTGTACGCATTAGGCTGTTCAGTAACCATTTTTGGTTACGCCGCCTCGTAGACTTCCTCGCGGACCCAGTCGTACCCCTTGTCCTCGAGCTCCTCGGCGAGCTCGGCGCCGCCGGACTTGGCGATCTTCCCGTCGAGCATCACGTGGACGTGGTCCGGCTCGACGTAGTCGAGGATGCGCTGGTAGTGGGTGATCTGGAGGATACCGGTGTCCTGTTCGTCGCGGAGGGCGTTGATGCCCTTCGAGACGTCCTGCAGGCGGTCGATGTCCAGCCCGGAGTCGATCTCGTCGAGCACGGCGATCGAGGGCTCGAGGATCGCGGCCTGCAGCACCTCGTTCTGCTTCTTCTCGCCGCCGGAGAAGCCGGCGTTGAGGTAGCGCTCGGCGAACTTCTCGTCCATGTCGAGCAGCTCCATCTTCTCCTTCAGGAGCTGCTGGAACTCGGCGACGCCGACGTCGCCGTCGTCGGTGGGCCCCTCCATCGGAGAGGTGTCGTAGCCCGAGTCGTCCTCGGCCTCGGCCTCCTCGTCGTCCTCGTCCTCGAAGAGCTCCGCGCGCTCGTCGAGTTTTGCGTTGAGCGCCTGCCGGAGGAAGTTCACCATCGTCACACCCTCGATCTCTGCCGGGTACTGGAACGCGAGGAAGATTCCGAGCGCCGCGCGCTCGTTCGGCTCCAGGTTGAGCAGGTCCCACGTGAGGTCGTCCTCGCCGATGTCGGCGTCGATGTCCTCGACGTCGGCGTCCGAGAGGGTCAGCGTCACCGACCCGCCGGTGACATCGTAGGCCGGGTGGCCCGCGATGACCTTCGCGGTCGTCGACTTCCCGGATCCGTTCGGCCCCATCAGGGCGTGGATCTCGCCGTTGTTCACTACGAGGTCGACGCCTCGGAGGATCTCTTCGCCCGTCTCTGCGACCTCCGCCTGGAGATTTTCGAGTTCGAGTGTGGCCATGTTCGTGTATACGCCTCTACGGGAGAATGGGTCGTTCCACCCATGAAGGTTTCGCATCCGCACGCGTGTATTTCTCACATCCGAAAAATCGTTTGTTGGATGCGAAAGTCGGACGGGCTGGCCGGGCCCGACTCGATCACATGAAACTGCCGAGCCCGGTCTGTTCTTGCCCGCTCTTGACCTCCTCCCAGGACATTCCGAGCGCCTCGATGATGCGGGCGATCGGTCCCTTCAGGGTCTTGTCCAGCATCTTGTCCCAGTCGACCGCGAACTCCTCGGGCACCTCGTCGGCGTATTCGAAACAGATCACGTCGGGGTCGCGCTTGAACTCGCCGTACAGGGGGTCCGTCTGCGGGTCGAGTCCGTGTTCGTTCTCCATCCGCGCCCAGAAGTCCGGGTGGACTTTCTCGAGGTAGAGCCGCTTGGGCTTGGACCCGCGTTGGAAGTTCGTGCCAAGCATGAGGTTCGCGTACTTCGCGCCGCGTACCTGGGCGGTGTCGGTGTCGTAGCTCTCCAACCGCTTGCCGATGCCGCCGGGGATACCGACCTCGTCGAGGTCGGCGTCGGCGTCGAGGAAGCTCTGGATCTCGTCGTGAAGGTAGTCGGTGATGTCGTCGGTGTCCTCGCCGTGGACGATCATCTCGATGACCCGCTTCTGGACGCGCTTGGTGATGGGGGCGATGTCCGAGCGCTTGTACTCGAACCCCGTGATGTCGATGTCGTCGACGTCCTTGCCCTCCTTCCAGACGATGTGGCCGGCGTAGCGCTTCTTCTTGCCCGCCTGGAAGAACCTGCGATACAGCTTCTCGAACTCGATCTCGAAGCGGTGCTCCTCGGCGTCGAGCTCCTCTCGCGCGAAGTCGTCGTAGCGGCCGTTGATGTGCTCCTCTATCTCGAAGGACTGCTCGATCGCCTCCTCGGTCGAGATGTCGCTCCCGAGTGCGAGCATAATACTGTCAGTATCCCCATATGTCACTTCGTGGTCGATTTCACGAGCCGCCTCCTCGGTGAACTCGATCACGCGCCGCCCCATCGCCGTGATCGCGGCGGCATTGTCCTTGTCGTACAGGCGGAACCGATCCCACCCCGACACCCCATATAAAGAATTCATGATTACCTTGACACTTGCTTGCTGCCGGTCGTACTGCTCGTACGCGTCCGACCCGGGGTCGTGGTCGTCGCGCTCGCCCTTCAGCCGCTCGCGCTCGGTGAGCAGCTCGTCGACCATCTCGCGCATCATCCCGTCGGGCTCCTTGCGGAACCGGGTGCCGTTGGGCGCGCGGTACGTCTCCCCGTCGAAGGCGTCGGGGTCGTCGACGATGGTCTCCGGGCTGGCGTTGATCGTCACCATGCACATCGGGTACAGGGACTTCAGGTCGAGCACCGACACCATCTCCTCGACGCCCGAGATCGGCTCGAAGACGGCGCCGCCCTCGAAGTCCTCGCTCGCCTGTTGGCCCTTCGTCGGGAGGACGAAGTCGCCGAAGGCGTTGTGGAGGACGTACATGTCGACGGCGTCGCCGGGGGTGGGCGCGTCCTCGAGTTGACAGCCGACGAACTTGCGCGCGTCGTCCCAGAACGCCACGATGTTTTGCTTGCGATCGATCTCCACGCACAGCTCCACGTCGCGGACGTTGTACTCCAACAGGCGTTCGGGCTCCTGCTCCCACAGGTCGCCGATGTCGCCCGTGTACCGTTCCTTCCCCACGTCGAGTTCGAGTTCGCCGACAGCGTCGAGGCGGTACGACTCCAGCTCGGAGAACTGGGTGCGCTGGTAGGCGTACAGCAGGTCGAAGACGACGCGGCCCTTCACGTCGGGGCCGCCCCAGCCGGAGCGCCACGTCTCGTTCACGCGAGAGAGTCGATCGGGAGAGAGGTCGTACTCGCTGGCGCCGTCGAGCATCTCACAGCGGTCCATGAAGTACGGCGCGTCGAAGTCCTCGAAGTTCCAGCCCGTGAGCACGTCGGGGTCCGTCTCCTCGACGTACGAGACGAACGCGTCGAGCATGGCGTCCTCCTCGGCGAAGGTCCGGACCTCCACGTCGCTGTCGCGGTCGCCGATCTGCTCGTATCCGTCGAGCACGGCGGGGGCGTCGACGCCGCCGACGGGCGCGTCGTACAGCCACGCGATGTACTCGTCGCGGTAGGAGTCGTGAGAGGTGAGACAGACGACCGGCTCCTCGCCGTCCTCCGGGAAGCCGTTGCGGTCGTCGACCTCGATGTCGAAGGTGTTCACCCGGATGTCCGCCTCGATATCCGCCGGTTCGAGGTGGTCGGGCGTCACCTGCAGCCGGCCTCGGTCCTCGCCGTCGCGGGCGTCCAGCCGGCGTTCCTCGACGCGTACCCCCGAGGTGACGCCGTGGTCGATGAGGAAGCGGTTCGGGAACAGGATGTCCGCCTCGTACGTGTGCTCGAAGTCGTCGCGGATCTGCCCGACATCCCGGGGCGTGCGCGCGATGACCTTCGTCACCGGTTCACCGCGAATAGATTCGAAGCGCTCGCCGTCCGGTCCCTCCTCGCGGGTGTCGAGGATAACGTCGTACTCCTCCGAGAGGGTCCGGTCCTCGATGTCGGCCGTCGGGACGTAGAAGTACGGCTCTGTTCCGAGCAAGCGAACGTGTTCGGGCTGGTTGTCGGCGGTGCGGCCGAACACGTGAATGACCGGATACTCCTCGGCACCGGTGCCCTCCACGGTGTAGTCGACTGCGGTGACCATGAACTCGACCGTCCCCTCGGAGTCGGGAACGACGATGTCCTCTCGGTCGACGACCGCGCTCACGCGCCCCTGTCCGGTCCCCGCGACGTGTGCCGCCTCCTCTGCGGGACGGTCTCCGCGTCCGGTCCCGTCGTCGGCGTCCCCGCCGCCGGCGAACTGGTCGAGGCCCGCCTGCGAATCGCTCATTGCCGGGCCTTTGCCGGTCGCCGGTAAAAACCTCCCTTTCGGCCACAGATCGGCTCCGTCGGCCGACCGACACGACAGTGCTCGACGGAAGTACGCCCACCGTTCGATCCGGTACGCTCGTCGTACTCCGCGTCGACGCGCCCCCCGATCCCAGCGCGATCCGACCGCCGCCGCGGCGATGGCGAGGACCACCGCCACGGAAAGGCATATACCGTGGCATTGCATACCACGGTTCAGAGATGACCTCCGCATCCGATATCCCGTTGGAGCGCTCGGGCGTGAACCCGGACGAGGCCGTCGAGGCCGTCGAGACCGTCGAGGCGTACGAGGACGACGGGCGAACGGTGCTCTACGACGCGGAGAACCCGCTCGCGTGGGTCGAAGCGAGCGAGGCAGTCACGCTCGCGGAGGCGACGTAACCTCGATACCCACGATCGCGTAGTCTGGCAACCCTTTTCCCGGTCGTTCGCCAACTGACTTCCGTGTTCGGCGAGGACGACGACGACGGGGAGCTGTTCGACCTCGAACGGCAGGCCAGCGAGGCCGAAGAGCGTGGTCCCCGCGTCGAGATCCCGTCGGTCGACGACCCGTCGGACTCGCTGCCCGACCCGTCGCGAGTCGATCCCGACATCCAGCAACCGTTCCTCGCGGCGGTCGTGTACGCCAACGTCGCGCTCCTCGGCGTCTCGCTGGGACTGATGCTCGTCGGCTTCCGCGGCAACTGGCGAGTGGGCGGCACAGCGATCGTGATCGGCGTCCTCGCGGCCGTCCGCGTGTACCAGACGGTTCGCGCGTTCAAACAGCGTGACCGGGACGGGGACGATGCTGACGAGGGAGACGGGGACGAAGGCGGGGACGGCGCTGGCGACGGAGACGAGGACGCCCCCGCCGCGGTGGACGACGACGCTATCGACGCCACCGCCGCGGCGTCCGCCCCCGAGGACGGCTGACCCCGAGCCGCCGGCACCGACACGTCTTTTCGCGCACGTCCGTTTCTGTCCGCCATGCAGCCGGTTCGGGACGCGGACGGAACACGGTACCTGCTCGTCAAGCGATCGTCGGACTCAAGCCTCGTGCGGGACCCGGCGACCGGCGAGGAGCGCTACGTCCCGACTGACGACCTCCGATCGGACGGGGAGTCGCCGCTGTCGGCCGCCGCGAGCGGGCTCCCCGCCGAACTGCGCCGAGCGGTGCTGGCGTGTCGCGACGAGCGCGCGCTCGGACTGCTCGTGGAGTTCGCGGACCGCGGGGCGCTGTCGGTGCGGGCGCTGTTGGACTCCTACGACCTGTGTGAATCTGACCTGCACGGCCTGCTCGCTGAGTTTCGCGCGGCGGGACTGCTCGCGGAGACGACCGTCGCCGGCGAGCGCGGCTACGAGCCGACCGACGAGGCGCTGGAAGTCGTTGCGCGGTTTCGGGACTGACCGGCGCCAGTTCCCGGCCCGCGAGGAGGCACGCGATCAGTCGTCCGCGTGCTCGGCGTCGTCCGCCGGGATCTCGACCGCCGACAGCGACGGGTCGGCCATCCGCTCGACCGTCGACCGGTTCGACGTGGGGTTCTTCTCGACGCGCACGAGTTCGTCCGCGGCGCCGACGAGCTCGTCGTCGTGGCTGACGATCAGGATCTGGCGGACGCCGAAGCCGCGCATCTCGTCGATCAGGTCCGCCAGCCGCGAGACGTGTCCCGAATCGAGGAACACCGTCGGCTCGTCGAGGATGAGCGGCGGCGTCGGCGCCGCTCCCTCGATCCCCTCCGCGAGCAGTCGGTAGATCGCACAGCGCAGCGAGAGGTTGAACAGCGCCCGCTCGCCGCCCGAGAGCTGTTCGGGGTCCAGCGGCTCGCCGTCCTTCTGGTAGACGGTGAGCTCGTACTCGCCGTCCAGTTCGATGTGCGAGTAGGCGTCGTTGCCGTACACCAGCTCGAACGTCTCGTTGAGCATCCGTTCGAGGCTCTCGACGTTCGCCCGCCGAAGCTCCGCCCGGAGGTCGCCGTACATCGTCTCCAGATCCCGCGTCTCCTCGTGGATCGCGTCCAGTTCGGCGACCCGATCCGCCAGCTCGTCGCGGCGCTCGCGCAGCGCCTCCAGCTCCTCGAGTTCGTTTTCGACGGCGCCGATCCGGCTGGTGAGGTCGTCGCGCCGGTCCCGGAGGTCGGCCAGCGCGTCGTCCACCTTCTCGATGTACTCCACGGCGTTCTCGAGGCGCTCCCGGGCCGACTCGACTTGCTCGTCGTCGAACGCCTCCCGGAGCTCGTCGCGGCGCTCGCGCTTCGTCGCGAGGAACGCCCGGCGCTCGTCGTTTCGGTCGGCGATATCGGCTCGCTTCTCGGTCAGGCGCTCGATCGCGTCGGTCGCGTCGGCTATCTCCTCGCGCGCCGTCTCGACGGCATCCAGTCGATCGCGAGCGGTCTCGATCTCGTCGAGGTCGTCCTCGAGCGCCTCGGCGTCCGCCCGTGCTTCCTCGGCCTCCTCGGCTTTCCGTTCGCTGATCTCGCGCTTCTCGGCCGCCTGCGACGCCAGGTCGTCGGCCGCCTCGCGTAGCTCGGCGGCGCGGTCGCGCGCTTGCTCGATCTCCGCCTCCTTCTCCTCGATGGCGCCCTCGATCAGTTCGCGCGTGTCCGCGATCTGGCCGAGTCTGTTCTCCGCCTCGACGAGTTCCTCGGCGCGATCGAGTTGCCCCTCAAGGTCCTCCTCACGCTCGGTCAGCTCGGTGAGTTCCGACTCCAATTCCTCGAGGCGGTCGCGCTTCTCGTCGAGGCCGTCGACGTGCGGGGAGCCGTCGACCGGCTGGCCGCACTCGGGACACTTCCCCTCCGCCAGCAACTCCTCCGCCTCCTCGACGCTCGATCGCGCGGCGCTCGCCTCGTTGCTCGTCTCGCGGATCGCCGCGCGCACGTCCTCTAGGTCCTCGCGGACCGACTCGCGGTGGTCGGACGCCTCGCCCACCGAGACGGGGGCGTCCTCGAACTCCTTCCGGAGCGCTTCACGCTCCGCCTTCGACTCCGCGAGCGACTCCTCGCGCTCGGCTAACGTCTCCGCGGCCGCCTCGGCCTCGTCGTCGAGTTCCCCCGCACGGGTGCGCTTCTCGGCGGCGCGCTCGGTCGCGTCCTCGGCCTTCTCCGCGAGGTTCTCCGACTGGTTCGTGAGGGCGTTCACCTGCGAACGCGTCTCGCGAAGCTCCTCGCGAACGTCGTCCTCGCGGTCGTCGAGTTGCTCGCGGCGCGCCTCGAGCGTCTCCGGATCGGCGCCGTCGACGGCGACGGCCGAGAGCCGTTCTTCAAGCGTCGCCTCGGCGTCGTCGACGCGGTCGCGGAGGTCGGCGATCCGGTCGCCGAGTCGCTCCCGCTCGGCCTCGTCCTCGCGGATCGTCGCCTCCAACTCCTCGATGTCCGACTCCAGCTCCGTCAGCTCCTCGCGGCGCTCCTCGTACTCGTCGAGGACCTCGCGGGCCTCCTCGCGGGTGGACGCCGCCTTCTCACGTTGCGCCTCGTAGTTCTCGATCTTCTCGTCCACCTCCGAGAGCGTCGACTTCACCGAGTTGAGCCGGCCGTGCAGGTCGCGGTCCTCCTTCGCGTCCACCTGCTCTTCGACGCTCTCCAGCGCGCCCCGCGTGGTGGAGCGTACGTCCTCGACGCCGAGGCGGGCGTCCCCGGCGCGCTCGCGGTACTCCTCCAGCGTGCCGAGTTGGAGGAGGTCGTCGATCATGTCCTGGCGCTCGGTCGGCGTGGCGTTGATCAGCTTGTTCACCTCCCCTTGTCGGACGTACGCGCAGTTGACGAACGCCTCGGCGTCCATGCGAAGGAGATCCGAGACGAACGCCCGCACGTCCGTCGCGCCGTCGCGGTGGACCGTCCCGTCGTCCGATTCGAGCGTACACGTCGTCGTCTGGACCTGCTCGCCGTAGCGCTTCAGCTCCCGGCGCACGTGGTACGACCGACCGTCGTGGCTGAACCACAGTTCGACCTCGCTCTCCTCGGCGCCGTTGGTCATCACGTCCGCCAGCGTGCCGTCGAGCGCCTTCGAGCCGTACAGCGCGAAGAAGCACGCCTCCAACAGCGAGGACTTCCCGCTGCCGTTGAGCCCGTGGATGACCGTCACGCCGTCCGACAGGCGGAGGTCCGTGTCGGCGTACGGCTTGAAGTTCCGCAGGCGGAGGCGGTCGAAGATCACCGCGAATCACCCAGCGTGAGCTGCCCGTCGTCGTCCGGATCGTCCGGGATCGCCTCCCCGTCGGTGGTGGCGTCCTCGTCGGTGGCGGCTTCCTCGTCGGTGGCGGCAGTATCGTCCGCGTCCGCGCCGTCGTCCGTCTCCACGTCCTCCGCGGCATCGTCCCCGTCGAACCGTGTCTCGATCCGTCGGTTCACCTCCTCGCGGACGTTCGAGTCCGAGAGGTCGCCGCGGATCACGTCGTCGACCTCGCGGGCCGCCTCCGACAGCTCGAGCTCGCCGATGCGCTCGCGAACCGCCTCGTCGGGGTCGGCGAAGCTCACCGACAGCTCCGTCTCCGCCTCGACCTCGCGGCGGTCGGTGACGCGCGCGATGAGCGCGCCGCGGTCGGCGGCGAACTCCTCGACGGCCGCCGGCGCGATCGGCTCGCCGTCGCCGGTGACCCGGACGATGACGACCGCGTCCGTCACGTCGCGCTCGCGGACGCGGTCGCGGACGCGGTCGAGCCCCTCGCCCTCGCCGAGTTCCACGTCGACGAAGACGAACGGGCGCGTCTCCAACGTGCGCCGGCGGATGTCGACGGGATCGTCGCCGTCGTCGGCGTCCGCGCCGAGGCGGACGAGGTTGTAGCCGCGGGGATCGCGCTCGCTGGCGGAGGCGCGCTCGGTCGACCCGCAGTAGGTCACCCACGCGCCCTCGACCTGCGCGGTGTCGGGCGCGTGGTTGTCCCCGAGCAGGACCGCGTCGAAGTCCACGGTAGACTCGCGCAGCACCTCCTCGGTGTCCCAGTCGGCGTACGCGAACGGCTCGAACAGCCCGTGGCTCACGAGTACCGCGACGTCCGCGTCGTGGGGTGCGAACTCGTAGTCGAGGGCGTCGCGCTGACTCTCGGGGACGTGATCGAGCCCGTAGAACGCCGTGTCGCCGATCACGGTCGGCCCGTCCTCCAACCGGGTCGCCAGCCCCATCGACTCGAACAGGTCGAGCCACTGGCCCCCGCGCGTGGACTCGTGGTTACCGACGACCGCGAGGAACGGTATGTCGGCGTCGTCCAGCGTCCGGAGCGCGGAGAGCACGCCGAGCAGGTCCGGGAGGTCCGGACGGCGGTCGTGAAACAGGTCGCCGGCGTGGACGACCGCGTCCGCGTCGGCGTCGACCGCGTCGGCGACGACACGCTCGAAGGCGTCGAGGAAGTCCGCTCGCCGCTCGGGCGAGTGGTACTGGCGGTACCCGATGTGGGTGTCGCCGGTGTGGATAACCCGCGTCATCAGTTGTCCTCCGGTTGTTCCGCCGCCGGGATATGCCTATCGCGAGCGGAGTGAAAGTGGTCCGCGGGGTCTCCGGGGCCGCCGGTGTCGACGGGGTCCGCGGGGTCCACAGAGTCCGCGGGAGCCGCGTCCCGGTACGCCGTCCGGTAGCGTTCGATCGTCTCGACGACCGCACGGGCACGGCGAGCCAACGCGGGGTCGGCGGTCGTCTGGGCGACCGTCCCCGTCCGCCGGAAGCCGCCATCGTCCGCGAACGCCGCCGCAGTCCGGACGGTTGCCAGCGCCCGTTCCGCCTCGGCGACGTGGTCGCGCTGTGCGGCAGTCGTCCGCCCGACCTCGTCGCCGCTGTCGCCGGCGCGAGGGGTCGGGTCGACCGCCAGGGATCGAAGCGCCTCGCGAACGCGCTCGGTGGCCGGCGACTGTGCGGTCATTGTCGGATGTGGCCTCGCCATCGTATATCAACCCTCGCCGACGTTCCCCGGCGCGGAAGGCAAGACACACCTACGGTCGTGCGAACCCGTGGGTATGCGGATCGGCGTCGGTTCCGGCAACCCGGTGAAGCGTGCGGCGACCGAACGGGCGGTGGCGGGCGCGGACGGGTTCGGCAACGACGCGGTCGTCGAGGCGTGTCCCGTCCCGTCGGGCGTGTCCGAGCAGCCGTTCGGACACGACGAGACCCGGGCGGGCGCGATGAACCGCGCGAACGCCGTGCTCGATGGGAACCTCGAGGCGTACGATCTCGGCGTCGGCATCGAGGGTGGCGTCGCCGAGTACGGGGGTCGCGACGAGCTCTTTCTCGTGATGTGGGCGGCCGTCGGCGACGGCGAGCGCGTCGGGTTCGGCGCCGGCCCGAGCCTCGCGTTGCCCGGGAGCATCGCGGCGCGCGTCCGCGACGGCGAGGAACTCGGCCCGGTGATGGACGACGTGCTCGGGGAGTCGGACGTGGCGAGAAATCGGGGCGCCGCGGGCGCGCTCACCGGCGGGCGGGTCGACCGAACCGACGCGCTCCGAACCGCCGTGGCGGGCGCGCTCGGGCCGTTCGCGACGGACCTGTACTGAGCCGGCCGCACGGCCCGTCGGCGCGGACCGCCGGCGTGGGTGGTCGGCGCGAACGCTCAGTCGCCGTCGGTCGCGAACTCGCCTCCCCCGCGCTCGGCCTCCTCGTCCAGTTCCGCCGTCTCGTCGACGGCGTCGGTGAGCGAGACGTTGAAGCCGATCATCGAGGCGACGCCGCCGACGACGGTGACGGCGTTCTTGACGGCGTGGTCCAGCACCGCCGCCGCGAACGCGACCGCCGCGGGCACGCCGCCGAGACCGACGACGAGCGCGGTGAAGGCGGCCTCGTACAGCCCGATGCCGCCCGGCGACAGCGGGAGCACCTTCGCGAGGTTGCCGACGGAGACGGCGAAGAAGCCGACGACGACCAGCTGCGTGAGCGTCATGGCGTCCGTCGCCGCGGGGAACGCCACCAGCACGAGCAGCGCCGTCGCCACGTCGAGCGTCCACACGAGCACGGAGACGCCGCCGACGCGGACGAACGAGCCACGCGTGCCGGCGACCGTCTGGACGCCCGCCGCGAACTCCTCGATCACGCCGGCGACGTACTCGACGTACGAGTCGGAGGAGAACCGCGAGACCACGTCCCGGACGTAGTTGCGGTCGGTGCGGGCGGTTGCGACGATGAGGAGGAGGCTCGCAACGGCGGCGACGCCGACGCCGGCGGCGACGCGAACGGCCGTCGAGACGGCCGCCTCGGAGACGCCCGGGACGTTTCCGGACACCGCCGTCGCGACTGCGTCCGTCCCGTCGGTGACGAGCAGGCCCGCCAGCACCGCGCCGGCCATGACGGTGATGGTGAGCAGGTCGAACACCCGCTCGGCCGCCAGCGAGGCGAACCCGGTCGGGTACGGGATCCCGCGGCGCGCCTTCACGACGTACGCGCGCACCGCGTCGCCCGCGCGGGCCGGGAACACGAGGTTGCCGGTCTGACTGATGAACACCGCGCCCGTGAGGAAGCCGAGTTTCTCTCGATAGCCGAGTTCCTCGAGGATGTCCCGGTAGCGCAGTCCGCGCAGCGGCCACGAGACGAGGTACACGAGGGTGGCGGCGGCGACCGGTACCGGGTCGGCGCCCTCGAACGCCTCCAGCACCGCCGACGGATCGAGGTACACCGTCATCAGCGCGAGCGCGGCGATCGTGAGAACCGCCCCGGCCGCGACGGTTCGCGTACGGGTGATCCGTGGCGACACCGACAGCTGCCACCACAGTCGGACGACCTGACTCCCCATCCCGAACACGTCGCGCACGAGGTCGACCTTCGAGTCGCCCTTCGGCTCCCAGTCGACGGGGAACTCCGCGACCCGCAGGCCGCGTCGCTGGGCGCGGACCAGAAGCTCCGTGTCCCAGAACCAGTGGTCGTCCTCGACGGCGTCGTGCAGCTCCGCGAACGCCTCCCGCGAGAGCGCCTTGAACCCACACTGGTGGTCGCGCACGCCCGAACGGAGGACGGTGCGAACGAGGAGGTTGAACCCGCGCGAGGGAACCCCGCGCTTCGCGGGCCGGTCCGCCTCGTCGCCGGGCATCCAGCGTGACCCCGTCGCCACGTCGTAGCCCTCGCGGTCGATCTTCGTCACCAGCTCCTCGAGGTGGCGCATGTCCGTCGCGAGGTCCGTGTCGAAGTAGACGAGCGTGTCGCCGGCCGCGCGCTCGAACGCGAACTCCAAGGCCCCGCCGCGACCCAATCGGCGATCGCTGTGGAAGTGCTTCACCCGGTCGTCCTCGCGAGCGAGGCGGTCGGCGATCTCGGGGGTCCGGTCGTCGCAGCCGTCCTCGGCCACGATCACTTCGAAGGCGTCGGTCGGGAGGAACCCCTCCAGCGTCTCGACGGTCGTCCGGACGGTCTCCCGGATGGTCGCAGCCTCGTTGTACGCGGGGAGGACGACGCTGACGCGGATCCGGCCGTCGTCGGCGACGGCGGGGGCGCGGTCCTCGTCCGGACTACTCATTACCCGTTTCGTGGCCGGCGACCGGGTAAGAACCTTCTGTCATTCCAGCGGCGCGGGCGTGTTAGGCGACCGTACCGACGCGGCCGATCCGGGACGCCGATCGCGGTCGGACCGGGGGGCAGATCGCAATACTGCGGCGTGTTAACTCCATGTACCAAACCCCCTTTGAGGCGATGGCTCGTGGACAGTACTATGAGCGCGACAAGCACCGTCGAGTCGATCGAGACCGGGGACGCCGCGACCGGCGAGTCGACTGTCGACCTCACCGACAAGCAACACCGGATCCTCGCGTACCTCCGGAAGCACGCCGCCGAGCAGACGTACTTCAAGTCCCGGCTCATCGCCGAGGCGCTCGACCTGTCGGCGAAGGAGGTCGGCGCGAACATGTCGGCGGTCGTCGACGCCGCCGTCGACATCGACGTGGAGAAGTGGGGCTACTCCTCGGGAACGACTTGGATGGTCACACAGTAACGACATCACTGTCGGTAACCGTTCACTCGAGATCGAGTTCTCTCCGTAGTCCTTTATACTCGTGCGCGAGAGGTTCGGGTAAGACTATGCGACGAGCCAAGATCGTCTGTACGCTCGGGCCCGCATCCGACGACCGAGCGACGATACGGGCGCTCGCCGACGCCGGGATGTCCGTCGCCCGACTCAACGCGAGCCACGGCGACACCGACCACCGCGGCGAGGTGATCGACCGCATCCGCGCGGTCGACGACGCCACCGACGCGCCGCTCGCGGCGATGCTCGACCTCCAGGGCCCCGAGATCCGAACCGCCGAGATCGACGAGCCGATCGAGGTCACGACGGCCTCCGAGGTGTTGTTCGTCGAGGAGGACACGGCGACGCCCGAGCGGATCGGCGTGACCCACGCGATCACCGAGACCGAGCCGGGCGACCGCGTACTCCTCGACGACGGTCGGATCGAGGCGACCGTGATCGCGATGACCGACGACGGCGTCCGCGCCCGGGTCGACTCCGGCGGCGAACTCGGCTCGCGCAAGGGAGTCAACATCCCCGGCGTCGACCTCGGACTCCCGACGATCACCGAGGCCGACGAGCGCGAACTCGACCTCGTCACCGACCACGATGTGGACTTCGTCGCGGCCTCGTTCATCGGCGACGCCGGCGACGTGTACGCCGTGGCGGACGCGCTGGAGGAGCGCGGCGCGAGCGACATACCCGTCGTCGCGAAGATCGAGCGCGCGGACGCCGTCGAGAACCTCGACGGCATCGTCGACGCCGCCTACGGCGTGATGGTCGCCCGCGGCGATCTCGGCGTCGAGTGTCCGCTGGAGGACGTCCCGATGGTCCAAAAGCGCATCATTCGCAAGTGCATGGACACCGGCACCCCCGTGATCACCGCGACGGAGATGCTGGACTCGATGGTCCACTCGCGACGCCCGACCCGTGCGGAGGCGTCGGACGTGGCGAACGCGGTGCTCGACGGCACCGACGCGGTCATGCTGTCCGGCGAGACGGCGATCGGCGACCATCCGGTTCGCGTCGTCGAGACGATGGACCGGATCGTCAGCCGGATCGAGGCGAGCGACGAGTACGCCGAGACGCGCGAGGATCGGGTCCCGCTGGCGCAGGCCGAATCGAGAACGGAGCCGCTGGCGCGCTCGGCACGCTTCCTCGCGCGCGACACCGACGCGGCCGCCGTCGTCGCCGCCTCCGAGTCCGGCTACACCGCCCGCAAGACGGCGAAGTTCCGGCCGGCGGTGCCCGTCGTCGCGACGACGCCCAGCGACCGCGTTCGCCGTCAGCTCGCGCTCTCGTGGGGCGTTCGACCGATGTACGCCGACTACCACAGCAGCATCGAGGAGGTGATGGACTCGGCCGTGTCCGCCGCCCTCGAGACCGGCGCCGCGGAGTCGGGCGACACGATCGTCGTTCTCTCGGGCATGATGACCGAGCTGGAGGGAACGAACACGACGAACACCCTGAAGCTCCACGTCGCGGCAGAGACGATCGCCACCGGTCGCCACGTGGTCGGCGGGCGTGTCTCCGGGACCCTCCGCCGACTCCCCGACGGCGACCTCACCGGCGTTCCGGAGGGAACGATCGCGTACCTCCCGGCCCGGTTCGACGCCGAGTTCACCGGCGACACCGGGAAGCTGGCGGGCATCATCGACGCCCGTGCGGGGATGACCGGCTACCCCGCGCTCGTCGCCCGGGAGATCGGCATCCCGATGGTCTCCGGTGCGCCGCTGGCCGACGACGTGACCGACGACACCACAGTGACGGTCGACGCCGAGCGCGGCGTCGTCTACGAGGGCGACGTGATCAGTCACGCACGGCGGCGCTGACCGTCTCCATCCGCGACCCCGACACCTCTTTACCACCGCGCCGGCTAGCCCGGTTCATGTCGGACGACCCCCGCACCGACGCCGCCGCCGAACCGGACGTCGACTCGAACGACAGCGAGTGGCGCTTCGGCATCGACGAGGTCGGCCCCGAGGCGGAGGCCGCGCGCGAGGCCGCACGAAATCCGCCGATCGAGCCGGAGTCGATCGACGCCGAGAACGCGCTGTTCGTCGTCGCGGGCGTCCTCGGGACGCTCCTGTTGGTGTTCTCGGTGACGCTTTAACCCCGCCGGCCCCAAGACCCGTCCATGCTGCTCCAGTCGGGCCTCGTCGGCCCCGAGACCCTCCCGTTGTTGCTGGTCGCCGCCGGACTCGCGCTCTCGATCGCCGAGGCGGTCGTCCCCGGCGCGCAGTTCATCGTCATCGGGGTGGCCCTGTTGGCGGCCGGGCTCGTGGGACTCGCGCTCGGTCCCCTCGCGGGGCCGTTCGTGCTCGGCCTACTGGTTCTCGTGTTCGGCGCACTGGCGTTCTACGGCTATCACGAGTTCGACCTGTACGGCGGAAAGGGACAGGCACAGACGTCCGATTCAGGGTCTCTTCGGGGGTCGAACGCCCGCGTCACCGAGACCGTCACGCCCACCGGAGGCGAGGTGAAGCTTGACGAGGGCGGATTCAGCCCGTACTACTCCGCGCGGTCGGTGGACGGAGAGATCCCCGTCGGCACCGAGGTCATGGTCGTCGACCCCGGCGGCGGCAACGTCCTCACCGTCGAGTCGTTGGAGGGGGGCGTCGACGACATCGACCGAGAGCTGGCGAAGGGACGCCGCGACGCGGTCGAGGGGGAACGCGGCGACGCCGACGCGGAGCTCGAGTCGGAACGGGAGTGAGTCGCCGGCGGCGGCGTGACAGCGGGCGAACGCTTTAAGCCCCGACGGCCGAAGCGCTAGCCATGGTCCTCCCACTGCAGATCGTCGGGATCGGCCCGGCGGTGATCGGACTGCTGTTCTTGCTCGTCGCGATCGTCGCGGTCTATCAGGCGATCGTGATCGTCGACGCGTACGAGAAGAAGGCCCTCACCGTGTTCGGCGAGTACCGGAAGCTGCTCGAACCGGGTATCAACATCGTCCCGCCGTTCGTCTCCCGGACGTACACCTTCGACATGCGCACGCAGACGCTCGACGTGCCGCGTCAGGAGGCGATCACGCGCGACAACTCGCCGGTGACCGCCGACGCCGTCGTCTACATCAAGGTGATGGACGCGAAGAAGGCGTTCCTCGAGGTCGAGGACTACAAGGTCGCCGTCTCCAACCTCGCGCAGACGACGCTTCGGGCGGTGCTGGGCGACATGGAGCTCGACGACACGCTGAACAAGCGCCAGGAGATCAACGCCCGCATCCGCAAGGAGCTCGACGAGCCCACCGACGAGTGGGGGATCCGCGTCGAGTCCGTCGAGGTGCGCGAGGTCAACCCCTCGAAGGACGTCCAGCAGGCGATGGAGCAGCAGACCTCCGCCGAGCGCCGTCGCCGCGCCATGATCCTCGAGGCGCAGGGTGAGCGGCGCTCCGCCGTCGAGTCCGCCGAGGGTGAAAAGCAGTCGAACATCATCCGCGCGCAGGGTGAAAAGCAGAGCCAGATCCTGGAGGCGCAGGGTGACGCCATCTCCACCGTCCTCCGCGCGAAGTCCGCCGAGTCGATGGGCGAGCGCGCCATCATCGACAAGGGGATGGAGACGCTGGAGCGCATCGGGCAGGGCGACTCCACGACGTTCGTGCTCCCGCAGGAGCTCACGAGCCTCGTCGGCCGCTACGGCAAGCAGCTGACCGGCTCGGACGTGCAGGACTCCGAGGGGCTCGACTCGCTCGACTTCGACAGCGAGACCCGGGAGATGCTCGGCCTCGACGACATCGAGGACATCCTCGGCGAGATCGACGAGGCCGCCCAGATGGACACCGAGGCGCTCGAACAGGAGGCCGCCGCGGTGAAGGAGGGCGACATCGGCGGGTCGATCAAATCCGCCGACGAGGTCGTCGCCGAGGCCGACGAGGAGGACACGATCGAGTCCGCCGACGACGTGGTCGCCGAGAGCGACAACGGCGCCGGATCCGACGGCGACGCCGCCGCGGAACCCGAGACCGAGACGGAGTGATCGACGCGCCGCCGGCCGACGGACGGGGCAGCGCCGCCGGTCGCACGGTACCCCTCGATCGCTGATCCGGTTGTTTCAGGGTCGCTATCGTGCGTCCGTCCGCTTGTCACCGCCTGCCACAACGACACCCTTTTGCCCGCAACCTCGCTACGGTGCGGTGTGACACGCGAGGTTGACGCGGACAAGCGCGCCACGCTTCGGCGCTTCGCCGCGCTGGGGGCCGCGACGCCCCTAGCCGCCGGCGGTCGGGCGCGCGCGGCCGCCGACGGCGACGACGACTCCGCCGCCCGCGACGCCATCCGCGGGTACCTCGCGACGACGCCCGGCGCCCACTTCTCGAAGCTCCGGGACGACCTCTCGCTGGCGACCGGCGAGACCCAACACCACCTCAAGCGACTGGAGTCGGCGGGCGAGGTGACCTCCCAGAAGGACGGCGACTACCGTCGGTACTTCCAGGCGGGGCGGTTCTCCGCGTTCGAGCGTCGCGCGCTCGGGTACCTCCGGCGCGAGACGCCGCGGGGGATGATCCTCGGACTGCTCCGGGACCCCGACGCCTCCGGCGCCGACCTGGCGCGCGCACTCGACGTGTCGCGACCTACCATCTCGACGTACGCCGGCGAACTCGCCGACGCCGGCCTGCTCGACACCGAGGACGGGTACCGGATCGCCCGACCGGAGGCGGTCATCACGCTCGTCGTCCGGTATGCGGACTCCTTCGGTGCCGACGCGGTCGCCCTCGCCGACGACGCCGCGAGCTACATCAGCTACGACGGGTGAACGGCGCGACCGGGGGTCAGCTGCGACGCCCGAGGCCCGTTCCGTCGCCAGCGACGCTCACTCCGCCGCCAGCGACGCCAACAGCTCGTCGGTCGTCGAAAGCGTCGCGAACTCCCCGCGCAGATGCGCCAACGCCGTCCGATGGACCGTTTCGGGGTCGAACCGCTCGCCGTCCGGGCCGGTCCGCGCGTGCGTCGCCGTCGCGTCGGTGACGACCGCCGGATCGAAGCCGAGGTTCTCCGCCATCCGCGTCGTCGTCGACACGCAGTGGTCGGTGGTGAGCCCGGCGACGACCAGCCGGTCGTGGCCGCCCTCCCGGAGGCGCGATTCGAGGTCGGTGCCGACGAACGCCGAGTTCACGCGCTTGACGAGTTCGGGCTCGTCGGCGCGGGGGGCGAACGGCTTCTTGAACGCGAACCCGGGTGCGTCGCCGCGCAGCGGCGAGTCCGGCTCGGCGGACTCGTGACGGACGTGGAAGACGTCCGCGCCGCGCTCGCGCCAGGCGTCGAGCAGGCGCTCGGCGTTCGCCTCCGCCCCGGGGTTGTTGCGCTCGCCGTAGTCCGGGTCGTCGAACCCGACCTGCAGGTCGATCAGGAGGAGCGCGGGGGGGTCGCCGTCGGCCATCAGTCCGCCCCGACGCCGCTGCCGTCGCCGGCGTCGCCAGCATCCAGCGCCGTCACCTCCCGCGTCACCGTGAGCGGGCACTCGTCGGGGAACTGCGAGTCGTCCGCCGAGAAGAGGTACTGGCGCCACTCGCGGTCGCCGTCGACGCCGTAGTCGCCCAGATCGGCGTGCGGGCAGACGCCGTCGTAGTCGCCGAGGCGGTCCTGAATCGCCTCGCGGGCGCGGGCGCCGGCCTCCGTGTCGTGGGTGAGCCCGTCGAACACGTCCCGCGGCTGGAACGTGATCTCCAGCCCGACCGGGCAGTAGCGGCTTCGGCGGTCGTCGTAGAAGGGCGCCCGCGAGGTCGGGAACATCGGCGTGCCGCCGAAGCAGAACTCCCAGTAGGGGTCGTCGGGGTCGGTGGGCACGTCCTCGGGCCACGGCTCGGGGTCGTTGACGTGGAGGAACTGGAGCACGTGCCACAGGGCCTCGTGCCAGTCGGCCTCCGCGAACGCGTCGACGCCTCCCTCCGGCGGCGCGAAGAACGCCACCAGCGGCGCGAGCTCCGCGTGGTCCCGGTACGTGTCGAGGTACTCCACGAGCGCGTCGCGAAAGCCGAACAGCGCGTCCGGGTCGGTGAGCGACGGGACCGTCGTATACAGGAGGTCCCCGCGCTCGACGGCGTTCGTCCCGAAGTGGCACGGGAACGGCGTCCCGTTCCGTTCGCCCGTGAGCGCCCCGGTGAACGTCTCGAAGTGGCGTCGCAGCCAGTCCGGGGCGTCGTCCGCGCACGCACGCTCGGTCATCGTCTCCTGATCACACAGCGCCTGTCGGTGGTCCTCGTTCATGTCTCGGAGGTCGTGAGATGGGCGGTCGCCCGCCGCGGCGGGCCGACCGATCGGTTCGTGTCCGAGGTCGGGACCGAGCGATAATGGCTCTTTCGCGGTCGGAGCGGCTGGGAGGTCAGTGAGCGTCCGTCCGACTCGCGTCGTGTTCGACGGGCGAACGTCCGCGTTCTGTCGGGTACGGCCGTCCGACGACAGGTATTTCCATCGCCCGGCTCTTTTATATACGCGTCGACGGTTTCACCGCCGTGACATCACCATCACACCCCCATGGAGGGGACATCACATGGACGATTCAGCCAAATACCTCATCCACGCCAGAATCACGGCCGACGGCGTCGTCGAACGGAGCGACGTCGTCGGCGCCGTGTTCGGACAGACGGAGGGATTGCTCGGCGACGAGCTCGACCTCCGCGACCTCCAACAGTCATCGAAGATCGGTCGGATAGACGTACAGATCGACAGCGAGAACGGTCAGAGCTTCGGCGAGATCACCATCGCGTCCGGCCTCGACAAGGTCGAGACCTCCATCCTCGCGGCCAGCCTCGAGGCCATCACGCGCGTCGGTCCCTGCGAAGCGCGCGTCGAGGTGTCCGAGATCGAGGACATGCGCTCGGCCAAACGCCGTGAGGTCGTCGAGCGCGCGAAGGAGCTGCTCACCTCCTCGTTCGACGAGTCGGTGATGGACTCCACCGAGATCCTCTCGGAGGTCCGCGAGGCCAACCGCGTCGAGCGCATCGACGAGTATCGGGGCCTCCCCGCGGGCCCCCGCGTTCACGACTCCGACGCCATCGTCGTCGTCGAGGGGCGCGCGGACGTGCTCACGCTGTTGAAGTACGGCATCAAGAACGGCGTCGCCGTCGAGGGGACGAACGTCCCGGACGCCGTCGCCGATCTCACGGCCGAGCGCACGGTCACCGCGTTCCTCGACGGCGACCGCGGCGGCGAGCTCATCCTGAAGGAGCTCGCGCAGGTGGGCGACGTGGACTACGTCGCGTTCGCGCCCGAGGGGCGGTCCGTCGAGGACCTCTCGCGCCACGAGTTGATGGCCGCGCTGCGCGAGAAGGCGCCGTTCGAGTCGCTCGACCTCGACGCGCCCGCGGACGACCGCGACGACGCGGCCGGCGTCGCCGCCACCGACGGCAGCGCCACGCCCGCGCCGGACGCCGACCCGTCCGAGGGGCGCGGGTCGCCGACGACCGCGTCGACTCCCGAGACGCCGAGCACGCCCGACACGTCCGTCGACAGCGACGAACTCGACGACGGGTCCGACGCCGACGCAACCGGCGACGCCGACGTTGACGCTGTCGCTGGCGATGTCGACGGCGATGACGCCGGCGCCGCGGCGGGCGCGTCCGAGAACGGGTCCGACACCACGGACGCGGATGCCGCGGAGGCGAACGACGTGGAGGATGCCGAAGGCGCCACCGACGCGGACGGTGATCGCCCACGGTCGTTACAGGGTCACGTCGCGGCGGTCATCGCCGAGGGCTCGAACCGTGCGCGCCTGCTGGACGCCAACTGCGGTGTCGTCGAGGAGGTGCCCGCTGCGGACGTGTTCGACGCCCTCTCCGGTGCCGACGGGTCGTCGGTCGCGCTCGTGCTCGACGGGGAGTTGACCCAGCGCGTGCTCGACGTGGCCGCCCAGCGCGGGATCGACCAGATCGTCGCCGAATCGGAGGGCGAATACGTGAAGCGGCCGGCGAGCGTCCGCGTCGTGACCGCCGACCGACTGCTGTCGGCGTAGGAACCGACGCCCCGACGCGCTCGCTGCTCGCTCGCGGACTACTCGTCGGCGTCGTCCGCCTCGACCAGCAGCGACTCGCCCGTCATCGCCTCCGGCTGTTCGGCGCCCACGAGAGCCAGCAGCGTCGGCGCGATGTCGATCAGCGAGCCGCTCTCCCGGACCGTCATCCCTCCGTCGTCGCCGGCGGGCGTGACCGAGACGAACGGTACCGGCGCGAACGTGTGCGCGGTGTGGGGATCCTCGGGGGTCCCCATGTCGTCGGCGTTGCCGTGGTCGGCGGTGACCAGCAGGTGCCCGCCGGCAGTACGGACGGCATCGGCGAGTCGCCCGAGTTCGCGGTCGACCGCCTCGACGGCCGCGACGGCCGCGTCGAAGTCGCCGGTATGACCGACCATGTCGGGGTTCGCGTAGTTGAGTACGAGCACGTCGGGGTCCTCTCTCCCGATCAGATCGATCGCGGTGTCGGTGAGCTCTCCGGCGCTCATCTCCGGCGTCTCGTCGTAGGTGGGCACGTCGGGGCTCTCGACTATCCGGCGCAGTTCGCCGTCGAACTCCACCTCGCGGCCGCCGTTGAGGAAGTAGGTGACGTGGGCGTACTTCTCGGACTCGGCCATCCGCAGTTGCGTCAGGCCGGCGTTCGACAGCACCTCGCCGAGGGTGTCCTCGGGCTGGACGGGCGGGAACGCGACCGGGAGACCGAACTGCTTGTCGTACTCGGTCATGGTCACCAGTTCGATCGCGGGCGGACTCGTCTCGATGCCTTCGGCCCTCCAGTCGGCGGGGTCGATGTCGGCGAGCATGCGCGTGAGCTGGCGTGCTCGGTCGGCCCGGAAGTTGAAGAACACGACGCCGTCGCCGTCCTCGATTCCCGGCTCGCCGTCGACGATCGTCGCCTCGACGAACTCGTCGGTGTCGCCGCGTTCGTAACTCGCCTCGACGGCGTCGACGGCGGAGGCGGCGGTGTGGGCGGCCTCCCGGTTCACGATCGCGTCGTAGGCGCGCTCCGTCCGCTCCCAGTTGCGGTCGCGGTCCATCGCGTGGTAGCGCCCGCAGACGGTGGCCGCGTCGCCGGTGCCGCGGTCGGCGGCGTGCGCCTCCAGTTTCGCGAGGAAGTCGCGGCCGGACTTCGGCGCGGTGTCGCGGCCGTCGGTGAAGGCGTGGGTGGCAGCCTCGATCCCGCGGTCGGCGGCGGCGTCGATCAGCGCGTGGAGGTGCGCCTGATCGCTGTGGACCCCGCCGTCGCTGACGAGTCCGAGGAAGTGGACGCGGCCGTCGGTCGCCTCGGCGTGGTCGAACGCCCGCTCGATGGCGGTCCCCTCGACGAACTCGCCTGCCTCGATCGCGTCGTTGATCCGGGTGTACTCCTGATAGACGGTGCGGCCGGCGCCGATGTTCATGTGGCCGACCTCGGAGTTGCCCATCTGGTCGTCCGGCAGGCCCACGTCGCGACCCCAGGCGGTGAGCGTCCCGAACGCGCCCGCCTCGCGGAGCCGATCGAAGTTCGGGGTGTCGGCGGCCTTCACCGCGTCGCGTCTGTCGTGATCGCCGAGACCCCAGCCGTCGAGGATGACGAGCGCCGCTCTCATGGTCGTTACGCGTAGGTTTTGCCGGCGGCGTGTTGACTGCGTCGGTTCCTGCGATCATCGGCGTGCGGTGGTGTGCGGATGTCCACGAAGCGGCGGGTCCGTCACCGCGGTCGCCGTGAGTGCAGTCGTCACCGTACTAGAGTCACCCGATCCACTCACAGCGACCGATCTCAATGATCGCCCCCGAAGGCAGATATACCCGGAGAGACAATCCGCCGCACGGCAATGATCCTCGTCCTCCCCGTCGACCTCGACGACGACCTCGGCCGCAAGACCGGCGTGCGCACGCCGGTCATCGGCCGGGACGCCGTCGAGGACGCGGCGGTGCAGCTCGCCACCGCGGACCCGGAGGACTCCGACGTGAACGTCCTGTTTCAGGCGATCAACGCCTACGACGACCTCCGAGCCGACCCCGCCGTCGACGAGGAGGTCGCCGTCGCGGCCGTCACCGGCGTCAACGAGGGAGACGTGAAGGCGAACCGCGCCGTCGGCGAGGAGATCGACACCGTCCTCGCGGCGCTGTCGACCGGCGAGGAGGTCCGCGCCATCGTGATCACCGACGGCGCCCAGGACGAGTCGGTGCTCCCGGTGATCCGCTCGCGCGTCCCGCTCGACGGCGTCCGACGCGTCGTCGTCCGACAGGCGCAGGATCTCGAGTCGATCTACTACACGATGAAGCAGGTGCTGTCCGACCCCGAGACCAGAGGGACCATCCTCATCCCCCTCGGCGTGCTCCTGCTCGTGTACCCCTTCTCGGTGATCGCCGGGATGTTGGAGCTCCCCGGTGCGGTCGTGTTCGGATCCATATCCACGCTCCTGGGGCTGTACTCGCTGTGGCGGGGGCTCGGACTGGAGGAGGCCGTCGACGGGATCGTCGAGCGCGTCCGCACCAGTCTGTACGCCGGGCGCGTCACGATCGTCACCTACCTCGTCGCCGCGGCGCTGCTCGTCATCGGCGGGGTTCAGGGCCTCAACGCCCTGGAGGCCGCCGAGGGAGCCGGAGGAAACGCCGGCTCGATCACCCAGCAGTTGGCGGTGTTCGTCCACGCGTCCGTCCAGTGGGCCGCGGCCGCCGGCATCACCTCCTCGCTGGGACAGGTGACCGACGAGTACCTCTCAGAGCGGTTCCGCTGGCGATATCTGAACGCGCCGTTTTACGTCGTCGCGATCGCGATCGTGTTGTACGGGCTGTCGGGGTACTTCCTCCCCAGCCTCCCGTCCGCCGGGACGGCGCCGTTGTCGCTCGCGAGGCTCGCGTTCGCGCTCACCGCCGGGACGCTGATCGGCGTCCTCTCGACGCTGACGTTCGCGGTCGCGGAGTCGTGGTTCCCGCAGGAGCCCGACGGCGACGGCGACCGCGAGGGAGAGGCCGGCGCGATCTGACGCCGACGGGGCGCGAGACTGGCGCCATCCGGGCCGTCCGGACGGACCGCGGTCGGATACGCGCCTTTTTTGAAGGCTGATCTGGTAGAAGGGGCTATGTCTGCGGCACCGGACTCGTACGATATCGTCGTCGTCGGCGCGGGCACGGCGGGAGCCTTCGCCGCCTCGACGGCCGCCAGCGAAGGGCTCGACGTCGTCATCCTCGAACGAAAGCCCGAGGAGGAAGCCGGCCACATCGCCTGCGGCGACGCGATCAAGGGGAAGTCGACGTTCCCGGACGTCATCGACCTCGAGTATCTCCGCGAGGAGTCGTTCACCAACCAGAGCATCCAGCGTGCGGTGTTCGAGAACCCCAAGACCGGCGAGGAGCTCGACGTCCCCTTCGGACAGGCGGGCGCGGTGATCGACCGCAAGCGCTACGGCGAAGTGATCCTCGAGGAGACCGAGCGCGCCGGCGCCGACATCCACTACGACACCGTCGTCCAGGACGTTCTGCAGGACGACGACGATCGGGTGACCGGCGTGCGCGCCATGCGAAACGGCGACGTCGTTACCTACGAGGCGGAGCTCACCGTCGACGCCGCGGGGGCGCTGTCGATCCTCCAGGACAAGGGCGACTTCGGCGACGCGAGCTTCGATACGAACGTCTCGTACTCGCAGTTCTGCTCGGCCTACCGCGAGGTCGTCGAGGTGCCCGAGCCCGTCGACTACGAGGACGCCATCGTGTTCAAGCCGACCGAGGAACTGGGCTACCTCTGGTACTTCCCGCGGACGGGAACCGAGATCAACGCCGGCCTCGGCTTCCAGATGACCGAGCCGCCGATGAAGCTCGTCGAGGTGCTCAAACGCGACATGAGCCGCCGCCCGGAGTTCGAGGGGGCGACCGTGAAGGACAAGCTCGGCGCCGCGCTGCCGACTCGCCGCCCGTACGACTCGGCGGTCGCGGACGGCTTCGTCGCCGTCGGCGACGCGGCGGGACACGTCAACCCCACCACCGGCGGCGGCATCCCCGGCGCCGCGAAGTCGGCCCACTGGGCGGTCAAGCGCGCGATCGACGCCGTCGTCGAGGGCGACGTGACCGAGGGGCGGCTGTGGCGCTACAACCACGACGTGATGACCGACTTCGGGAAGCGCTTCGCCGCGATGGACGTGTACAACATCTGGGGGACGGCCCACGACGTGGACGAGCTCACCGACGTCATCACTGCGCTCCCGGCCCAGCAGCTGTTGAACGCGATGACGAAGGGAGAGACGTCGATGAGCCTGCGCCTGAAGCTGAAGACGGTGCTCGACACCTACGGTCACTGGGACACGCTCCGGGAGCTGTACAAGGTCCGCAGCATCGCCGGCGAGCTGAAGGACCACTACGATCGCTACCCGGAGCGACCGGGCGCGTTCGCCGGCTGGCAGGAGCGACGCGACTCGTTCATGGACGACCTGTACGCGGTCTCCGGCGCGGATCCGAAGTACTGACACGCCGCGCAGGGCCCCGCTCCGCCGCAGTGCTGCCGTGATCGACCCTGCCGCGATCTCCCGCCAGCGACGACCGGGACCGCCTCGTGCGAGACAACTCCGTACCGTATGGGTTTTAAGCGCCGACGCAGAAGCAGGTAGCAAGAGGAGATTCCGCTATGGAGATGCCACGCCGGATGAACACGTACTGCCCGCACTGCAACGCCCACCACGAACACGAGGTCGAGAAGGTCCGAACCGGTCGCCAGACCGGCATGAAGTGGACCGACCGCCAGCAGGCCCGCGGCACGTCCGTCATCGGGAACGCCGGCAAGTTCTCGAAGGTGCCCGGTGGCGACAAGCCCACCAAGAAGACCCACCTCAAGTACCGCTGCGGCGACTGCGGCAAGGCCCACATGCGCGAGGGATGGCGCGCGGGTCGGCTCACCTTCCAGGAGTAACGATGGCAGGAAGCTTCTTCCGCGTCACGTGCCCGGACTGCGAGAACGAACAGGTCGTCTTCAGCAAGGCGGCCAGCGAGGTCAACTGCGCCGTCTGCGGGACGACGCTCGCGCGCCCCACCGGCGGGGACGCCGAGTTCAGCGGCGAGGTCGTCGAGACCGTCGAAGCTCGGTAACGGCGCTCCCACCGCTCATCGTTCTCACCGCCTCCCGTCCTCACCCGCTCGGGAGCGCCTGCTCCGTCCGTCGGGCTTCCTCCCGTCCGCAGTCGTGTCTCGGCCCCGTCGATTGACAAACGGTATTAGGCTCGGTCGGGTACACTCGCGTATGAAATTCACCGGCTGGCCCGAGCAGGGCGAACTCGTCGTGGGCGAGATCGACGAGATCGCGGACTTCGGCGTGTTCGTCGACCTCGACGAGTACGAGGACAAGCGCGGACTGTGTCACGTCTCGGAGGTCGCCTCCGGGTGGATCAAGAACATCCGCGACCACGTGAACGTCGGCGACCGCGTCGTCGCGAAGGTGCTCGACGTCGACAGATCGAGCCAGCAGATCGACCTGTCGATCAAGGACGTCAACGACCACCAGCGCTCGGACAAGATCCAGGAGTGGAAGAACGAGCGGAAGGCCGACAACTGGATGGGCATCGCCTTCGGCGAGGACGTCGACGACGAGACGTACACCGCCGTCGCGGAGGCGCTGTACGCCGAGTTCGAGTCGATGTACGACGGGTTCGAGGCCGCCGCCATCCACGGGGAGGAGGCGCTGGAGGACACCGACCTCACCGACGATCAGGTCGCGGCCATCGTCGAGGCCGCCCGCGAGAACGTCTCCGTGCCGTACGTGACCGTCACGGGATACGTCGACCTGGAGTCGCCGGGGCACGACGGCGTCGACGACGTCCGCGAGGCGCTGGAGGCCGCCGAGGGGAACGGCGAGGTCCCCGAGGAGATCGAACTCGACGTGTCGTACGTCGGCTCCCCGGAGTACCGAATCCGCGTTCGAGCGCCCGACTACAAGACCGCCGAGACCGAGCTGGAGGCGTCCGCCGAGCGCGCCCGCGAGGCGATCGAGGCCACGGGCGGAACCGGCCGCTTCCACCGCGAGCGCGAGACCGAGGACGAGTAACCGACCCCCCGACACGTGAAGTCAGACATCCGGGTGTGTGACGACTGGGAGGCGGCCCACGAGCGGCCCGTCTACACGCTCGGCGACGCCTGCCCCGAGTGCGGCGCCGACGCGGTCAACTCCGCGCCGGCGCCCTTCAACCCCGAGGACCCGTACGGGGAGTACCGGCGGCGCGCGCGGGTCCGCGGTCGCGACGGCGACGAGTAGCGAACTCCACGTTTTCCGCCGACCTCGACCCCGACCAGCCGCGAGCGTACACACCATGCATACAGGCGGTGATCCCCGTCCGAACACCGGGTTGGACCGGAAGGAGTCGGCGGGAGAGTCCGCGGCCGGATCCGCAGCGCTCGCCGGGGTGACAGCGACCTCGGGGGCCTCGGAGACGATACCGGCGGGTCGAGCCGACGCGTCTTTACCTCCCCCGCCCGCCACCAACGAGCATGGACGACATCGACATCGAGGTCGTGAGTGATCCCGATCTCACCGACCCCGTGTTCATCGAGGGGCTTCCGGGCGTCGGCCACGTGGGCAAGCTCGTCGCCGAACACCTCGTCGAGGAGTTCGACGGCGAACTCGTCAGGCGCGTGTACACGACCGACTTCCCACCGCAGGTGACGGTCGACGACGACGGCGTCGCCGAGCTGACGCACGCAGAGTTCCACCACGTCGACGCCGACGGCCAGGACCTCATCGTTCTGACCGGCGACCACCAGGCCGCCAGCAACGAGGGGCACTACACCCTGACGACGGCGTTTCTCGACATCGCCGAGGAGTTCGGCTGCGGGCGCGCGTTCGCGCTCGGCGGCGTTCCCACGGGCGAGCTCATCGAGGACGACGAGTACGACGTACTCGCCGCGCGCACCGACGACACCGACCGCGAGGAGTTGGAGGCCGCCGGCGTCGAGTTCCGCGAGAACGAGCCGGCCGGCGGCATCGTCGGCGTCTCCGGGCTGGTGCTCGGGCTGGGCGCCCGGCGCGGCCTCCCGGCGGCGTGCCTGATGGGTGAGACCTCCGGCTACCTCGTCGACCCCAAGAGCGCACAGGCCGTGCTCGAAGTGCTCCAGAACCTCCTCGACATCGAGGTCGACTTCTCGGACCTGGAGGACCGGGCCGAGGAGATGGAGGAGGTGGTCGGCAAGATCCAGGAGATGCAGGGTGGCGGTGGCGGCGGGATGCCCAGCGAGGACGAACTGCGCTACATCGGCTGACCGCGCACGAGCGGACCGCACACGGGCCGAGCGCCGTCGCGGCGACGACGAGACGCACCCGCATACCGGCAGTCCGCGCGCCTGCCACAACGCCTTTTCGCGCGAGCCGCCTCGGATCGATCGATGACAGACCAGCAGTCGGTCGACCCCGACGACGTCCCGTCCGCGAACGGCATGCCGAGGCTCGGACTCGGCACCTGGGAGAACACCGACCCCGAGGCGTGCCGCAACGCGGTCGCGACCGCCCTGGAGATGGGGTATCGCCACGTCGACACCGCCCAGATCTACGGCAACGAGGCGGAGGTCGGCGACGGCATCGAACGCGCCGCCGTCGACCGCGAGGACGTCTTCCTCGCGACGAAGGTGTGGATCGACAACCTCGCGCCCGAGGACGTGCGGCGAACGACCGAGGAGAGCCTCGACCGCCTCGGCGTCGACGCCGTCGACCTCATGTACGTTCACTGGCCGGCGCGCGAGTACGACCCCGAAGCGACGCTGCACGCGTTCAACGAGCTGTACGACGACGGCCTGATCGAGCGTATCGGGATCTCCAACTTCGAGCCCGAACAGGTCGCCGAGGCCGTCGAGATCAGCGACGCGCCGATCTTCGCCAACCAGGTCGAGCTGCACCCGCTGCTCCAGCAGCCGGAGCTTCGGGAGGCGTGCGCCGAGCACGACGTGGAGGTCGTCGCGTACTCGCCGCTGGCCCGCGGGAACGTGTTCGACGTGCCCGAGTTGACCGAGATCGCGAAGAAGCACGACGCCAGCGAGGCGCAGGTGAGCCTCGCGTGGCTGCGCGAGAAGGGCGTCACCGCGATCCCGAAGGCGACGAGCGAGGCGCACATCCGCGACAACTGGGAGTCGCTCGGCGTGACGCTCGACGACGAGGACGTGGCGACGATCGACGCGATCGACCGCGAGGACCGCCGGGTCGACCCCGGATTCGCGCCCTGGAACTGAGGGCAGCGGCGAGGAACCAGCGGGCGACTGCGTCCTCGGTTCCGGACGAATCGCCCGGCTGATACGAGAGGCCCACGAACGAAACCTTCAATCGGCGGCCGCCGGATCGCACGCTCGATGGAGCAACGTTCCACGGGGCTGTTGGGTGCCGTCCGGATCGACATCGCCAGGCTCCACGCCACGTGGATGGAGCTGGTGTTCCCCCGTCAGCTCGACCCCGGCAGGGTCGTCGGAAAGTGGACGCCCGAGACGACTCCCCAGGCGGTCACCTACTACCTCTGGGCGGCGATCGGCGCTCCGCTCGTCGCCGTCGGCTATCCGCTGTTGCTGTTCGGCTTCGCCGCACGCTTTTACGTAACCAAGGTCGACTCGGCGGCCACGCGGCTGGGCGTCGTCGGCGTGGTGCTCCTCTCGCTTGTCGCGTGGGGAGCGCTCACCGTCGCCGCCTGGGTCAGGGAGTTCTCGGCCGGCGGCCTGCTCGCCGTCGGCGCCGCCGGCGTGGTCGCGACCGTCGCGGCTGCCGTCGCCGTCGGCGCCTCCCGCGTCGGCGGTCGCGGGACGAGCGTCCTGATCGCGTACCCCGCCGCAGTGACCGCGTTCCTCCTCCCCCCGGTCGTCGCGGCGCTGTACTCGCCCGCGCTGGCGGACGTGGTCTTCCCGAGCACCACGTCGCTCGCGGTGTGGCTCCTCGACGGGCCGCTCGCGGTCGGCGGCCTCAACGAGGCCATCCGCGCGCGCTTCGACCTTCGCGGCGCCGCCTACGTGCTCATGTGGGTCGGGATATCCGTGCCGGTCGGCTGGCTGTTCGGGGTACTCGTCGCGCTCGCTGACGTGGTCCGACCGAAGCGGGACGGCGGAACGAGCGCGCGGATCTGAGGCGACCGATGCCCCTGAACGGGCCCCGCCTCGGCAGTCGCTCTCACCGGCGGATACTCAGTTGAATCCCCGGAACGGTGACACGGAACGGACTGCTTCGGATAGGGAGCCTGTACGACGCTCAGTTACTGTCGGGTTCGCGCTGCTACTCGTCGGATAGCTGTTCGGTAGGTCCGCGTTGTCAACTGTTTTGTCCGTTCGGCCACAACGACGCGTATGGAATACGATTTCGCGCGCTCGGTGGCCCCGCTCGCCCTGATCGTCGCCGTCGCGACGGTCGCGCTCACGGCCGTGATGACGTCCTCGACGGTCTTCATGATGGTCCTGCCATCGATGATCGTCTTCTCGGTCGTCGCGTTCTTCTTCGGGATGAAACACGGCGAGTACCGCGGGACCGGGCGATAGGTCAAGCCGGAGGTCGCCGCGACGGCCGGCCGACGACCTCGCTCAGCCGCCGTCGCCGCGGTTCCCGCCGATGCTCGCGTCGCCGGTCGATCCGGACCCGGTCTCGTCGATGACCTCGTCGAGCGTCTCGTCGGAGACGCTGGCGGCGACCCGGACGCCGACGAGCGCGAGCGCGATGCCGCCGACGATGAACACCGCGAGGCGCTCGGTCGGCGACAGCGCGTACCCGAGGAGGACGAGCGGCTCCTTGCCCGCCTCCTGTTCGAGGAAGTAGCCCGCGAAGCCGCGAAACAGCAGTCCGACCGCGAGCACGCCGAACGGGAGGTTCAGATACGGCGTCCGGACGCCCTCGTCGCGGATGAGTTCATCGAGCAGTCGGCCGAACGACGCCGTCAGGGCCGCGAGTGCCAACCACGGCACCGCGGCGTACGTGAACTGCAGGCCGGCCACGAACTCCGCGCCCGCGACGGGCGACGCCGAGAGGACGCCCAGGAAGACGCCGACGATCGAGAGCCCGAGCGCGGCGACGTACGTCACGACGGACACTTGGCCCGAGTACAGCGCATCGCGGGCGTGGTCCGGAGCCGACTCGACGACCTCGTCCATCCCGATCCCGTAGTACAACAGCGTCGCACCGAGGAGCGTCGTCACCGCCGCGACCGCGATGACCGGGGAGAAGTACACGAGCAACGCCGGGAGGATGAGCAGCCCGACGCCGATCGGGACGAGGACGGTCTCGCGGAGTTCCTCGTCGGCCATGAACTGCTTGAGGAGGTAGTACGTCGACTCCAGATCGCGCGCCTGCCGGACGACGACGCGGTCGACCGCATCGACGGGCAGCCGGGACTCAACCATCGGGACCGCGCGCTCGTCGGCGGCGGAGTCGATGACCACGACCGCGGAGTCGAACTCGTTCGTCGCGAGTACCTCGTCGAGTTGGCGCGCGAGCGCGCGGTCGGCGCGCACCGCGGAGTCGCCCGCGCCGGAGACGACCGCGACGGCGACCTCCTCGCCCTCGTCGGAGAGGTCGCGAGCGACCCGAAGCGACTCGAGTAACGAGTTGACGCCGGCGTCCTCGGGGTCCGCGAGGCCGAGATCCGTCACGAGCGACCGGACCGCCTCCCAGCCCACGACCGGGGTGTCGACGCCGGCCTTCCGGCCGACGTCGTTCGAACGGTCCACACACAGGACCAGCGTCGTCACGTGCGTTGGGATGGCCCCCCGGTTGAAAAAGGCCACCATGGCGGGAGTTCACGATCGACGGGGTCGCCGTCGGACCCTCGCACCCTGGGCCGCTGCACCGACTTACCGCCGGAAGCGCACGTCGTCCGCGCCGTTTCCACCCCCGTCCCCGGCGACGGCGTCGGTGACGCCGGCACCGAGGGCGTACGCCGTCGCGGCGGCGCCGCCGCGGAGACGACCCATGAGCCCCGTGCTGGGCGTGAACTCCTCGACGACGGCCTCGCTTCCGGTCAACTCCTCGACCCGGTCGAGCACGGCCTCGCGGTCACCGAGCCCGTCGACGAGGCCGCGTTCGTGCGCCTCGGTCCCGAGGAACACCCGTGCTTCCGTCTCGCGGACCGCCTCCTCGTCCATGTCGCGGCCCTCCGTGACCTGCTCGACGAACTGGTCGTAGTAGTCGTCGACGATACCCTGAAGGTACGCTCGTTCGTCCGGCGAGATCTCCTTCAGCGGGAGCCCGGCGTCCTTGTACTCGCCGGCGGTGAACTGTTCGTAGCTGACGCCGAGGCGGTCGGCCAGCTCGTGGACGTTCGGCCGCGACCCGATGACGCCGATCGAGCCGACGATGCTTCCCTCGCGCGCCCACAACTCGTCGCAGCCGACCGCGATCGCGTAGCCGCCGCTGGCGCAGGTGTCGGTCGCGTAGCCGACGGTCGGCCCGTCGAAGCGCTCGGCTGCCAGCCGGATGTCCTCGCTGGGGACGATCTGCCCGCCCGGCGTGTTGAGCTTCACCAACAGCGCCTCGGCGTTCGGGTCCTCGTCCGCGCGCTCGATCTGTTCGACGACCTCGTCGGCGCCGGGGGATCCGGGCGACGGGGGGAACCCGCTCGCGTCGCCGTCGCGGGTGATCGGCCCCTCGACGGCGACTTCCGCGACGGTGTAGTCCGCGAACCGCGAGGCCAGCGTCGCGCCGGCGACCTTGAGCGCGACCGCGACGACGAGGATCGTGAGAACGACGCCGATCAGTTCGGCGAGATCCCCGGGGAGGATCACGAACAGCAGGTACCCGACGACCGCCGCGAGCACGCCGGCGGCGACGAGAACCGCCACACTGGCGATCGACCGCTTCGTGGACGATGACATGGCTCCGCTTCGACCGGGACGGGAATAAGATCCGGTGACTCGTCGACAGCGACGGCTGTCGGTGCGGAGAAAACCGCAGAAGCGTCAAACCGCGATTCGGACCGTCGGAGCGTGGAACCCCGCGCTCAGAGAAGCCCGGTCTTCTGGAGCTTCATCAGGTCCTCGGTGTCGAGGGTTTCGCCTTCCTTGAACTTCTGGTAGATCTCCTCGGCCTCCTCTCGCTCCTCCTCCATCTTGGCCTCGCGCTCCTCCTTCTTCTCCTCCTCCTCCTCCTTGTCCAGTTCGCGCAGGCGCTTCTGGACGCGGACGAAGTCCTCGTGGTGCTTATCGGCCGACTCCTGTGCCTCCACGAACAGCTCGTGCATGGCGTCCGCCTCGTCGCGGATCTCGTCGGCCTCGCGGTAGGCCTCGATCATCTGGTTGTGGTGCTCCTGGGCCTCGTCGGCCAGCTCGGTCACCTTCTGGTGGTGCGTCGACGCCTCCGAGCGGACCTCCTCGGCCTCCTCGATGAGCTCCTCCAGTTCGCCGCTCTGATCGACCTTGCCCTTCTTCTCGGCGAGCTTCTCGCGCTTGTTCTCGATCTTCTCGATGAGTTCGCGCTCCTCGTCGGTGCCGAGGACCTCGGTCTGCTGTTTGAACTCGAGGTCCTCGATCTCCTCTTTGAGCTCCTCGATGGACTTGCCCGAGCCGAGCTCGAGGTCCTGTTTCATCTCCTCGACCTCGTCGAACAGCTCGTTCGCCTCGGCGTTCAGTGTGTTGCGCGACTCCTTGTGCTCCTGCACCTGTTCGTTGAGCTCGTCCCGCGATTCGCGGTGTTCCTGCGCCTCGTCGACCTTCTCGCGAGTCTTCGCGTTCAGGTCGTCGCGCTTGGACGCGCGCTCGGACGCCATCTGATTGAGCTCGTTACGTCGATCACGGAGCTGACCGGCCTTCTTGATCAGTTGACCCTTCGAATCGTTCTCCAACTCCTCCTCGGAGAGGGAGACGTTTCGTGATTCATCTAACTGATCGAGACCGTATTCTTCGAGAACTTCCTCTTTCGTTACCATGGTTCGTTACCTCGACACCATACTGCTTCGGACTGAGCGGACGCTCCGCAGCTTCCTGCGTCCGTCTGGGGGTGAAAACACCGTGTCATTCAGCGATCGATGCCACCACGCCCGAAGGCGTTCTGGTACTTGTACATATACGGTTTCCGTATATAACTCCTTCGCTGTTTTTGCGGCGAAAACGCGTGATACGGACCCTCACACGGCCGGAAACGTGTGATCAGCTCACACAGCGATACTCGTTCGACCGATCCGGCAGTGGGTGACCGAGTGGGTGCCGACCCGGTAGTGATCGAACAGCCGACGGCGGATCCGGCACCGAACTGGTGGTCCAGTCAGATATCGCGGTACGAACCCAGTCGAGTGCCGTCGAGGAGGTACGCCTCCCCGTCCGCGAGTCCGGCGGGGAGAAACGGCGCGAGAAACCCCTGCCCCTCGACGTTCGCCCACGTGCCGCCGGAGCGGTCGTTGAACGCCGGGAACACCACCAGCTCCGGGTCACGCCACTCGACGCCGGCGGCCGCGAGGTCGACCTCGGCGTCGAACGCCTCCCGCGCGAGCGGCCCACGCAGCCACGCCTTCTCCGCGCGCGCGCCGCCGACAGCATCCTCCAACCTGACGGCGACGTGCTCGTGCCCCATACAGACGACGTCGGCCCCGAGCACCTCCGGCGCCGGCCACGTGTGGCCGTGGAGCACGCCCACGTCGCCGAGGCGGGCGCCGCCGGGCGGCGTCACCTCGATCCGGTCGCTGAACGCCTCCGCGACTCCCGCGTCGTGGTTGCCGAGCGCGAGGGTCACGGGAACGTCGACCGCCGACAGCAACGACGCCAGTTCCTCGCGCTCGGCGTCGCCGGCGCCGCCGATCCGGTGGGCGAGGTCGCCGAGGACGACGAGCCGGTCGGCGTCCGTGCGCGCGAGCAGGTCGAGCACCCGCCCGCGGCGCTCGGCGGCGGCGCTGTCGAGTTCGACGCCGCGCTCGTAGCGGAGGCCGGCCTCGATGCCGGCGTGGTAATCCGCCAGGAGCAGGCCGGTCTCGTCTCCCAGGTCGGCGACGGCCGCGGGCGCGTCGGGCACCGGCTGGACGCGCGGCCCGGGGCGACCGGACCCGTCGGAGCCGGTCGACGAGTCGACACCCCGATCTGCGCCGTCGACCATCAGATCGGCTTGAGCGTCCCGTCGGCCGGCTCGTAGCACTTCCCGCTCATCAGCGCCTCCTGGACGGCGTCCTCGGCGGCGCCGGGGTCGGCGCCGTGGCGCTCGACCGCCGCCGCGACGACCGCCTCGCGGTCGGCGCCGTCGCCGTCGTCCAAGTCGCTCATCAGGTCGACGACGGCGTCCTCCAGGTCGACGTCCGCGGCCGCCTCGGTGTCAGCGTCGGTCGCGTCGGCGTCAGCGTCGGCGTCGGCGTCAGCGTCGGTCGCGTCGGCGTCGGACTCGACACCGGCTGGCTCCTCGCTCCCGGCGTCGTCTGCCTCGGAGGTCGAACCGGTCGCGGATTCGGCGCCCCCCGCGGCGTCGGCCGCGCCGGGGTCCGTGTCCGGCGTCTCGATGCCGGACTCGCCGGCGTCGGGGACCTCGCTCCCCGTGGAGAACTCGACGCCGTGTTCGGCCTCGACCTCGCGGCGTTCCTCCTCGGAGAGCGCGTCCTCGAAGTCCTCGGGATCGGCGTCAGCGTCGACGGCGGAATCGGCGTCAGCGTCGAACTCACCGAGGTCCTCAGTCTCCTCGAGCGCGCCCGCTCCGTCGGCCGCGTCGGGGGACGCCGGCCCGTCGCCGGCGTCGGCCTCCCCGCCCGCGTCGAACTCGCCGAGATCGTCCGTGTCATCGAAGTCGCCGAGGGTGTCGCCGCCGACCGACTCGACGGGCTCCTGTTCAGCATCCGCGCCGGGGTCGGCCTCCGCGACCACGTCGTCGTCAGCGCCGACCGCTTGCGCGGGCTCTGGAGTCCCGTCCCCAGCGGCGGCGTCGACGGCGGCGTCATCCGGGTCCGCAGACGCGTCGCCCGCGTCCGCAGACGCGTCATCCGGGTCCGCAGACGCGTCGCCCGCGTCCGCGGGCGCGGCGCGGTCGGAGTCTGCCACATCGTCCGCCCCGGCGGCGGTCTCGGCGGTCGCGGCGGTCGCGGCGTCGTCCGGATCGGCGGCGACCGACTCGGGCGCCGTCGCGCCCGCGACGTCGTACGGCACGTCGGGAAGCGGGCCGAGCTCGGCGCCGCCGCTGTCGCCGGGATCGGTCGAGAGCGCGCGCACCTCCTCGCGCTCGTCGGCGACGACTTCGAGCGCGTCGATCGCGAGCGTCCGAGTCGCTTCCAGGTATTCGGTCCCCGTGTCGTAGTGGTCGATCGCGAGCGGAATCCCGGCTGCCAGTGCCGTCGGGACGCCCGCGTCCTCGAGGCGGGCGCGGAGCCGGTCGCCGCGCTCGTCCATCGAGAGCGCCTCCGCGAACACCGCGACCCGGCGAAGCGTCGCCTCCGCGGCCGAGACGACCCAGCGGTCGCGAGTGTCGGCGTCGACGGTCGCGAAGCTCTCCGGGCGCACGGAGGTGTACACCAGATCGGAGTCGTCCGGCTGGAACGTCCGAGCCTTCCCGGTGAGCGCGACGAACGCCGGCGGCGTCGTCCGGTCGAGGAACGCCGCCTCGTCGGGTTGGTACTGGCCGGCGTAGGTGACGAACGCGCCCGTCGGGTCGACGATGCGCCCGCGCAGCGTCTGCTCGTTTACCGACTCGACCTCGGTGAGCACGCCCACGGCGAACAGCCGGTTCACCCGAAGCCCGGTCGGGGTGACGACGTAGTTGGGCGCGCGCTCCTCGTCGCTCTCGGAGTAGTCGAGGTCGGAGTCGTCGAACTCGGCAGCGAAGATCCGGTGGGCGACCTCGCGGTTCCCCGGTCCGGGGTCGCTCCCGTCGTCCCCGCCGTCGCTGGAGCTCACGCCCCCACCTCCGAGAGGAGATCGGCCGCACGTGTGGCCGGGTCGTCGTCGTTCGGCACGAACTCCGTCGCGTCGAGGTTCGCGCCGTACTCGTCGACCGAGAGGTGACCGCGCACGCGGTACTCCCGACCCACGAGCGTCTCGGCGATGTCGTCGGCGACGACCTCCCGGCTCATCGCGTCGCGGGCGGCCTCCAACGCGTCCTCGAGGGTGCCGCCGTAGATCTCCTCTGTCAGATCGCGGTCGAGGATCGCGGTGACGGTCGCGGTGCCGTCGTCGAGGATCGCCTTGATCCGGAGGTCGTCCTCGGGGTCCACCTGCCCGTGGCTGCGACACTGGCCGTTCTGGACGAGCCGGCCGCACTCGGGACAGCGCTCGATGAGCCCGGAGCCGTCGCGGACCTCCAGCACGTTGCCGAGCACCTCCACGTCGTACATCCCGCCGGAGGTGACGGCCTCGCCGATGCTGACGCGGGGCGCCTCGTCGCTCACCTCGACGCTCGCGGGCGACACCTCGGTGAACTCGGTGAGGTTCACCGACGGGACGCCGCGGAACTCTCGAACGTAGACGTCCTGCATTCGGAGTTCGGCTCCCTCGGCGACCTCCGGACGGGCCTGCCAGTCGGTGAACGGCAGCCGGGCGGTCTCGTCGCCGATGACCCCGGAGTGGATCGTCGTCTCGCCGTCGCGACCGTCGATGGTGCGCTGTTCGATCTCGAGCACCTTCGCCTCGACCGTCCGGCCGCGGTCGCCGGCCGCGAGGTCGACGAGGTCGCGCTCGCCGCCCACCTCGTAGGGAACGTCGAGCGCCTCCCCGTCCATCGCGACCGACGAGGACTCGCCGAGGTTGAGCTCTGGCTCGCCCTCCCACTCGCGGACGCTCGCGTTGCCGATCGTGACGGTGTCGCCCGGCTCGAAGCCGAAGTCCTGCCACGCGGTGTAGCTGATCGTCCCGGTCTCGTCCGCGAGTTCGCCCTCGCGGATGACCGTGTCGTCGCCCTGGTAGCGGATCGAGCGCCGCCCGACCGTCAGCACGCGCGCAGTGACGGTGACGTTCCCCGAGTCGGGCGTGACGTCCGCGATGTCGACCGACGAGGGCGTCGCGTCGCCGCCGCCCCCGCCGCCGTACTTCCGGCGAACGGACTGCTTGGCCTCGTCGATGGGGACGCTGTACTCCAAGAGGTTCTCCAAGTCGCGTTTGACCTCCTCTGTGTCTTCGCCGAGAGCGGAGGCGAGCTCCTCGGCGTGTGCGTCGATGTCCATGTGTTCCGTCTCAGTCTACCTCCCGACTCCTGTTAAACTCTCCGCGGGCTCGCGTGCTGAATGGAGGATTCCTGTGGCGTACTCCAATCGCGTGTTCAGTACGAATGTCGGTGTGTGGGGGCACGGACCCTGCGTGAACACGGATCGTGATCGTGGGAACCACAGCGGTGATTAAGCTGTCACGGCGCGTCTATGTGGACAGATACCACGCGCTCGGAGGTAGCCCATGACCGATACCACCACACCCACCACAACCACGTCCCGCACTCCCCGAACACGCCGCTTCCTCGGCGGCCTCGTCGTCGCGCTGGGGCTCGTGCTCCTCATCGACACCACCGGTCTCGTCGCCGTCGACGGCTTCGAGGTGTTCCTCGCCGGAGCGCTCGTCGTCTACGGCGTCTACCGGCTGGTCACCGAGCGGGCGGCCCACTTGTTCTGGCCGGGCACCTTCGTGCTCGTCGGAAGCGGGTGGCTGCTCGTCGAGTTCGATGTCCTCACGGGCGCGCAGGCTGAGCAGTTCTGGCCCGTACTGGTCGTCCTGTTGGGCGTGTCGCTGCTGCGCGGGCGCCGCCACAGCGGGTTCGTCGGTGCCGACGGTGCGGTGATCGACGCCATAGACGCGAGCGGCGAGGGCGGCGTCCGGGCCGTCTTCTCGGACGCTCGCCTCGACCTGCGCGGCCTCGACGTCCCGTCGCCCGCCGCCGTCGAGGCGGTCGCGATCTTCGGCGACGCGGAGGTCGTCGTCCCCGAGGGCCGCGTCGTCACCGTCGAGGCGACGAGCGTCTTCGGGGAGATCCGCGACGTGCGGCGCACCCACCCGGAGGGGAAACCGGATCTGCTGATCGACGGGGTCGCGATCTTCGGCGACGTGCGGATCAGCGACTGATCACGGCTGCCTCGGCGGTGACGACCCCTCCTCTGTCGTCTTTCTGCGACCGTCCTCGATCGGGCTCCTTCGGACCGACCGCTTTTACCGTTCTTCTCACTCCTCGTCCGCGTCCAATTGTTCTTGCCACTCCTGCACCTTCGCCATCAGTTCGACCGGCGGCGTCTCGTTCACGTTCGTCTCGCGCAGCGCCGCGAGCACGTCCTCGATCGTTGGGTCGATCCCGGCGTCGGTGGTTTCAGCGGCGGCCGGTTCGGTCGCGGGTTCGGCGTCGCCCGGGGCTTCTCCGCCCGCCTCCGCCGTCGCGACGGCGGGTCCGTTGCCCGCAGGGGCATCCGGTCGGTTCCCGTTCGATCCACCGGCGTTCGCCGCGAACTCGCCCGCCGAGAGATCGAAGATCACCTGCTTCGTTTCGGCCCCGCCGACGCTGTCGCCGCCGCCACCGCCGCCTTTCGCCTCGATCGCCTTCTCCTCGCGCAGGCGATCGAGCACCTCGTCGGCGCGGCCCACGACGGGGTCGGGTACCCCGGCGAGGTCGGCGACGTGGACGCCGTAGCTGCGGTCGGTCGGTCCCTCGCGCACCCGTCGGAGGAAGGTCACGTCGCCGTCGCGCTCCTCCGCGGCGACGTGGACGTTCGCGACCCGCGGGAGGTGCTCGGCGAGCGCAGTCAACTCGTGGTAGTGGGTCGCGAACAGCGTCTTCGCGCGTACCTCGTTGTGGAGGTACTCCGTCGCGGCCCACGCGATGGAGATGCCATCGTAGGTGGCGGTCCCCCTGCCGACCTCGTCGAGGATGACGAGCGAGTCCTCGGTGGCCGAGTGGAGGATGTTCGACAGCTCCTGCATCTCGACCATGAACGTGGAGCGCCCCTGCGCGAGTTCGTCGAGCGCGCCCACCCGCGTGTAGACGCCGTCGACCAGCGGGAGGGTCGCCGAGTCGGCCGGGACGAAGCTCCCGGTCTGTGCGAGCAGCGCGATCAGCGCGCACTGGCGCATGTAGGTGGACTTTCCACTCATGTTCGGCCCGGTGACGATGAGGAAGCCGCGCTCGCGATCCATGTACAGGTCGTTCGGGACGAAGTCGGTCGTCTGTTCGACCACCGGATGCCGCCCGGCCTCGATCCGAAGCTCGTCGCCGTCGGTGAACTCCGGGCGCGTCCAGTCGTTCGTCGCGGCGTGGTGCCCCAGCGCGGCGAGCACGTCCAACTCCGCGAGCGCGCGACCCACGTCCTGCAGGAGTTCCGCCTCCTCGGCGACCCGGTCGCGGACCTCCTCGAAGATCCGGCGTTCGAGTTCCTCGCGGCGCTCCTCCATGCGGAGGACGGTGCGCTCGCGCTCCTCCAGTTCCTCGGTGACGAACCGCTTGGAGTTCTTCAGCGTCTTGATCTCGCGGTAGTGGTCGGGCACCTGTCCGACGACGGACTTGCCGACCTGAACGTAGTAGCCGTCCGTCTTGTTGCGGTCGACCGACACGTGCGAGAGCCCGTGCTGTCGCTTCTCGCGCTCGGCCAGCGTGTCGAGCCAGTCGACGGCCTCGTCGTACTCCGCCACTAACTCGTCCAGTTCCTCGTCGTAGCCGCGGGCGATCACGCCGCCGTCGCCGCCGATGCTCCCCGGCGGCTCCTCGGCGAGAGCCTCGGCGAGTTCGTCGTGAAGGCCGCGAGCGGCTCCCTGGTCGGGGCGCGCGAGCACGTCCGGCACCGGCGAGTCGGCGAGCGCGGTGCCGTCGATGGCGGCGGCCAGTTCCGGGAGCCGCTCCAGCGCCGAACGGACGGCGACCAGATCGCGCGGCCCGGCGGAGCCGCTCGTCGCGCGGGCGGCGAGCCGTTCGAGGTCGGCGGTCCCGTCGAGCGTGTCGAGCAGCCGGTCCCTGGCGAGGGCGGCGCTCGCGAACGCCTCGACTGCTTTCCCCCGACGTTCCAGCTCCGCGCGGTCGCGCTGCGGTCGCGTTAGCCACTCGCGGAGCAGACGGGTGCCGGCCGCGGTCTCGGTGTGATCGAGCGTGTCGAGCAGCGTCCCGGTCGACTCGCCCTGCATCGTCTCGACGAGTTCGAGGTTGCGCTGGGTCGTCGCGTCGAGCGCGACGCGGCCGCCCGCGTCTAGCCCGCCCAGCCTCGTCATCGACGCGAGGACGCCCGCGCCCGTCTCGTCGACGTAGTGGAGGACGGCGCCGGCGGCCGCGACGGCCGGGTCGGCGTCGAGCCCGACCGCCGCCAGCGCCTGCGTCCCGAAGTGATCGCCGAGGCGGTGACGCGCGCGGCCGGGAGCGAACGCCGCCGCCTCGTGAAGAGTGAGCCGGGCGTCGGTCGACTCCCGGAGGTCGGCGAGGCGGGCGTCGTCCTCGCGAACGCCCGGGCCGGGGAGGAGTTCGACCGGAGCGAACCGGTGGAGTTCCGCGCGCACGTCGTCCAACTCCGCGAACGCCGCGGCGTGGAACCGCCCGGTCGTCACCTCCGCGAACGCGACGCCCCACGGGTCGTCGGCGTCGCCGCTGGCGTCGTGTTCGACGGCCGCGAGATACCGCGCCTCGGCGCCGTCGGGGTCGACGACGGTGCCGGGCGAGACGACGCGTTCGATCTCGCGGGCGTGGCCGTCGTCGGTCTCGTACTGTTCGGCGACGGCGACGCGGTAGCCGCGCTCGACGAGCGCCTTCAGGTACGGCGTCAGCTCCGACAGCGGGACGCCCGCCATCGGGTACGAGGAGCCGTGGCTCGACTTCTGGGAGACTTTGAGGTCGAGTTCGTCGGCGACGAGCTCGGCGTCGTCCGCGAAGAACTCGTAGAAGTCGCCGCACTGCATCGCGAGCACGTCCGCGTCCGTGGACTCCTTCAGCGAGAGGAACTCGCCCACGATGCCGCCGGCGTCGGTCGTCATTGTCTGGTAGGAGGTGGTGCCGTGTCCGGGTAAAACGCTACGGGTCCGACTCGAGCAACGGTACGGAGCCGCCACCGGAGTACGAAGCCGCCGCGCCCCGGGGGCGACGCCCCTACCCGACGCCCGCGGAGAAGCGGCGACGGTCCGTACTGCGTTGCGGCGGGCGCTTCTACGTTTCGCCTCCGCGCGCGCGTCGTCCCTGCCGGCTTTGATCGCTCACGCCCCGGGAATGCCGAGCGCGGAGAAGCCGCCGATGCCGACCGCCGCCAGGAGCGACAACACGAGCGAGGCTGCGAGCCACCCGATCAGCGCGATCCCGGCCGCGGTGATCCACCCGCCCTTGTAGCGCCACTTGATCACCGCGAGGTACGCGAGATACGTGAGGACGGTTCCGAGCAGCGGCAGCCATCCGAACAGCACCGAGACGACGATCCACGCCAGCGCGCCGATAACGGCGGTCCAGACGGCGTGCTCATAGCTCCGGGCGTCCGACAGCACCAGCGCGCCGGCGTAGATGCCGATGCCGCCCACCAGCGCACTGACGACGAACACGATGACGGAGTCGATGACTGCGACCATACCTCGCCTCCGTCGGCCACCGGGGAAAGTGTAGTGACGATTTCGACCCGTCGAGAGCTACGGGTTCGACTCCTCGCGGTCGACCGCGGCGTCCGCCGCGTCCGGGGCCTCGGGCTCGCCCCAGTCGAGCCGCGTCGTACACCACGGGCAGAAGTCGAGGTCGGCGTCGAGGTCCTTTCCGCAGTTGGGGCACTCCGGCGCCTCGGCGGCGTCCGTCGGCTCGCGCCCCGGCGGTCCGGCGCCGCTCCCCCCGACGCGGGCTCGGGACGCGCCGTCCGACTCGGACGCACCCTCGACCTCGCCCGAACCGGCGGCGGGCTCCGAGGGCCGCGGACCCGCGTTCTCGCGAGTCGCGCGCGCCAACAGGTACGCGTCGACCGCGCTGGCGGCGACGACGAGCACCGGCGGCAACGCCTCGACCGGGTTCGCTATCGGAGCGCCCGTGTTGAGCGCCTCGATGACGTCCGGGGGGACCAACAGCAGGACCGCCGCGAACGTCGCCGCGAACCACGCGAATCCGCGGAGCCATCGCCGGAGGTACGCGTGGCCCAGCCCGGTGACTGCGAGCGCGAGCAGGACCGCGAGCCACGGCCGCTTGCGACCCGTCGGGCCGCCGAGCCGGGGGAGGTTCATACCAGCGATCGGGGGACGCACCCGTGAAAAACCCGCCGGTGGGCGCCCGAAATCGCCGTCGGGAGCGACTCCGCCGGGAGCCGCGATCCACCGGGAGCGACGAACACAAATCCGTGGCTGGCCTTGGTCGCTCCATGAGCGCTGACGATTCCGGGCCGGCCGACGACGCGACCGACCGACGACCGGTGACGGTCTACTCCGATTTCGTCTGTCCGTTCTGCTACCTCGGACGGGCGTCGCTGCGGCAGTACCGCGACGAGCGCGCGGAGCGCGACCTCCCCGAGGTCGACGTGGAGTGGCAGTTCTTCGACCTCCGCGGGCACAAGCGCGGTCCCGACGGCGAGATCCGCGACGACGTCGACGACGGCAAGGACGAGGACTACTACGACCAGGTGCGTGAGAACGTCACGCGCCTGCGCGACGAGTACGACGCCGACGAGATGCTCGAGTTCGACGAGGTCCACGACGCCGACTCGTGGGACGCACAGCAGGCCGCGCTGTACGTGAAGGGGTCGTACGACCGCGACACGTTCCGCGCGTTCTACGACGCCGTCCTCGAGGCCCACTGGGAGGACGGCCGCGAGATCGACGACCTCGACACGCTCGCCGAGCTGGCCGAGTCGGTCGGCGTCGACGGCGAGGAGATCCGCGACGCCGTCGGCGACGGGACGCTGGCCGGGGAGCTGGAGGCGCAGTTCGAGGCGGCCCGCGAGCGCGGCGTCACGGGGGTGCCGACGTTCGTCGCCGACGGCCACGCCGCCCGCGGGGCGGTGCCGCCGGCGCACCTCCGGCGGCTGCTGGAGGAGAACTGACCGCGCGAGCGCAAACGCGGTTGCAGTCGATCGGCTCACGGCCGCGATCTGCGGCGGTGGACCGCAACCCTATTTGTGTTCGTTCCCGTCTACCGACCGTGAGCGACGACGGTACGGACGGCGGCGCCGACCTCGGCGTCCTCCGACACAAGCGCGACGCGACGCGGTATCGGATCCTCGTCGAGATCGCCGAGCGCCAGCCCGCGGTGAGCCAGCGCGAGATCGCCGACGCCATCGGGATCACCGCGCAGGCGGTCTCCGAACACCTCGGCGACCTCGCCGACGGCGGCTTCGTCGACCGGGAGGGACGCGGCCGCTATCGCGTCACCAAGGAGGGCGTCGACTGGCTCATCTCCCGCACCGACGAGCTCAGCGAGTACCTCGATCACGTCACCAGCGACGTGCTCGGCGACGTGGAAGTCGAGACCGCCCTCGCCGACGGTCCCGTCGAGGAGGGCGACCGCGTGGGGCTGTCGATGCGCGACGGCGTCCTGCACGCGCGCAGCGTCGCTGAGGGCGACGGAGGCGACGACGCGGGAGGCGCCACCCTCGATTCCGCGGGCACCGACCACAGCGACGGCGCCACCGCGGTCGCGGTCACGGCGGCCGACTCCGGGCAGGACGTCGGTGTCGCGGAGTTCGACGGCGTCGTCGACTACGAGTTGGGCGCCGTCACGGTCGTCGCCGTCCCGGCGGTCCGCGACGGCGGAAGCCGCACGGTCGACCCGCCTCGCCTGCGCGAGTTCGCGACCGACGCCGACCTCGTCGTCGCCGCCGGAACCGAAGCGATCGCGGCCGTCAGGCGCCTGGAGCGCGAGCCGGACGTGCGGTTCGGCACCGTCGACGCCGTCCGCGAGGCCGCCATGCGCGGCCTCGACGTGCTGCTCGTCGCCGTCGCCGGCCAGCTCTCCGCGCACACCGACGGCCTCCGCGAGACCGCCGTCTCCTACGAGGTCGTCGACGCGTCCCGCGAGCGGTGAGCGGTTGTTTTCAGTTCTGATTCCCGGAGGCGTACGTTGAAGTAGCGCGTCCGGAAGGTCCAGATATGCGTACCGAGACCGCCGTTCGCGTTCGACTCGGCCTCGCGACCGCGGCGGTGCTCGCGGTGACGGCGCTGGCCGCGTTCGGGCTGGCCAGCATCGCGCTGTGAGCCGCGGACCGCGCCGATCGAACGCGTCCGCGCTTACCCCTGCGGAAGCTCTTCGCCTTGCGGAACGCCCTGTGCCGCCACCGTCTCGCCGGTCATGTAGCTCGCGGCGTCGCTCGCGAGGAACCGGGCGATATCCGCGATCTCCTCGCTCGTGCCGATCCGGCGGTCCACGTCGCCGCGGTCGACCTCGTCGGCGGAGACGCCCATCTGTTGCTCGACCCCCGGCGTCGCCACGAACCCCGGAGCGATGCAGTTGACCCGGACGTCGCGCTCCGCCCACTCCAGCGCGAGCGTCTCGGTGAGGTTGATCACGCCCGCCTTCGCGGCGCCGTAGTGGCTCATGTACTGGGCGGCGCGCTGGCCCGCGACGCTCGCGAGGTTGACGACCGCGCCGCCGCCGTCGGCGAGGTGGTCGCCCGCCGCCTGCGTGCAGTGGAACGTCCCGTGGAGGTTGATGTCGACGATGGTCTCCCAGCCGTTCGCGGAGATGTCCTCGAACGGCGCCATGAACGAGGCGCCCGCGTTGTTCACGAGCACGTCGAGCCCGCCGAACTCGTCGACGGTCGCCTCGACGAGCGCGTCGACGGCGTCGCGGTCGGTTACGTCGCACTCGACGGGGAGACAGCGGCCGTGGCCGGTGTCGCGGGTGTCCTCGCCGTCGTCGCCGCCGGCCGACTCCGCGATCTCGTTGATCGCTTCGGCGACGGGGTCGACGTTCCCCTGCTCGCGCGAGCAGACGACCACGTCGGCCCCGTCGGCCGCGAACTCCTCGGCGATCGCCCGGCCGATGCCGCTGGAGGCACCGGTGATCACCGCGGTGGAGTCCGCGAGCGAGAACCGGTCCGCGAGCCGGGAGGCGGCGTCGCTCACGCCGTCCACCCCGTGCCCTGCGTCGGATCCGCGGACGTCCGCGTGGCGTGCATCGTCGAGCCGTCCCGAAGCTCTGATTCGATCATCGGCGGTGGCTCGGGTGGCCGGTCACATCAATCCCGGGGGCGACGGGGACCGCGACCCGGACGAGTCCTCACAACACCTGATCGGAGATGATGTTCTTCTGGATCTCGGAGGTTCCCTCGTAGATCTTCGTGATGCGCGCGTCGCGGTAGAAGCGCTCGGCCGGGTGGTCCGTGACGAATCCGGCGCCGCCGTGGACCTGGATCCCCTCGTCGGCGACCTCGACGGCTCGCTCGGAGGCGAACAGCTTCGCCATCGACGCGAACTTCGCGGCCAGCTGGTCGTCGTTGCCCTCGTCGACGACGGACGCCGCGCGGTAGGTGAGCGACCGGGCCGCCTCGACGTTCGTCGCCATCTCGGCGACCTTGTGGGAGATCGCCTGGTACTCCTTGATCCTCTGGCCGCCCTGTTCGCGCTCCTCGGCGTACTCGATCGCCGCGTCGAGCGCGCCCTGCGCGGCGCCGACCGCCTGCGCCGCCACGGAGGTGCGCCCGCCGGCGAAGAACGCCATCAGCTGGTAGAAGCCCTGATCGACCGCGCCGATCACGTTGTCCTCGGGAACGCGCACGTCGTTGAGCCGGATCTCCGCCAGATCGGACGCGCGGATACCGAGCTTGTTGTCGATCTTCGTCGGCTCGAACCCCTCACGGTCGGCCTCCACGAGGAACGCGGTGATCCCCCGGTGGCGCTCGCCGGGCGAGGTCTTCGCCATCACGACCGCCACGTCGGCGATCGTCCCGTTCGTGATCCACATCTTGTCGCCGTTGAGCACCCACTCGCCGGCCTCCTCGTCGAGTTCCGCGCGGGTCTCGATGCCCGCCACGTCGGAGCCGTGGGCGGGCTCGGAGATGCACGAGCAGGTCGCGGCGTCGCCGGCGGCGACCTTCGGAAGCCACTCCGCTTTCATCCACTCGTCGCCGAACTCCTGGATCATCGTGGTGCCGAAGCCGCGCGAGCCGATGGCCGAGCCGATCCCGGGGTCGGCCCGCCACAGTTCCTCGGTGACGACCGCCGAAGTCAGGAGATCCATGCCCGCGCCGCCGTACTCCTCGGAGATCGTCGGCGCCACGAGGTCGTACTGTGCCGCCTCCTCGACGAGGTCGTGCGGGTACTCGCGCGACTCGTCGTGCTCGCGCGCGACGGGCCGGATCTCGTTCTCGCCGAACTCCCGGACCACGTCGCGGATCGCCTCCTGCTCGCTCGAAAGCTGGAACGACATGGCGGGGGGTTCGGTTCCACTGACAAATAGCCACCGCCGGTTCTCACCGCCGGATCGTCGTCCCCGAATCAGTTCGTCAAGAACTCCCGCAGCTGCTCGCGATACGCCTCGGTCCGATCGTGGGTGACCCAATGGAAGGCGTCGTCGAGCCCGACAACGGTCGCGTCGCCGGCGACGGCGTCGGCGAGCCGCTCGGCGTTGTCGATCGGCTGGAGCACGTCGTCCGCGCCCCACAGACACAGCGTCTCGGCGGTGATCGCGTCGTAGTCGATGCACGTCGTGTGGTTGGTGTTCGTCGCGACGGCCGCCCGCGCCAGCGCCGTCCGGCCGCCCTCGCGGGCCCACGGCGCCCGCATCCCCGCGACGAACGCGGGGTCCGCCTCGCCGTGGGCGCCCTCGGCGAACAGGAACGACATCTTCTCCTCGAACTCCTCGTCGTCCCAGCCCGCGACGACGCCGGGGACCCCGAGGGAGTTGATGAACTCGACCGGCCACGAGTCGAAGCACGCTGCGTTCGACAGGGCCAGTTTCCGCACGTGCCGGGGGCGCGCGGCGGCGTAGCGGAGCGCGACCCCGCCGCCGATATCGTGGGCGACGAGGTCGACCTCGTCGTACGTCGACTCCGCGATCAGATCGGCGAGGACGCTCGTCTGGGCTCGGACCGAGCGGTCGAAGTCGTCGCTGCGCTGGGAGTTGCCGTAGCCGACGAGGTCGGGGGCGATCACGTGCCGGTCCTCCGCGATCGCGGGAGCGATCCCCCGCCAGAGGAACGACCACGTCGGGATGCCGTGGAGGAAGATAACCGGCGGCCCGCGGTTGTCGCGCCCGGCCTCGTAGTACGCCACGTCGAGTTCGCGCCCGTCGACGACCGCCGTCGTCTCCGACTGGGCGGCCGTCCACGCCTCGTGGTCCGCCTCGAGTGCTACCATGGCGATACCCTCGCCCGCGGGGGACAAAAATCGGGGCGGCGGTTCGTCCGCGGCGGCGCTCGTGCGGCGGATCGCGCTCGCGTGCCTATTCGTTCGGCTCGCCGTACCGGGTGACGTTCGCCAGCTCCGACTCGTCCACGTCGGCGAAGGCGTCGCGGGCGATGACGCGCCGGTGGACCTCGTCGGCGCCGTCGATGATCCGGAACTGCCGGACCGACTCGTAGAAGTCCCCGATCGGGAGGTCCTTCCCGATCCCGTTGCCGCCGCACAGCTGGAGCGCGGTGTCGACGATCTCCTGGACGGTGTTGGCGGCGAACGTCTTGCTCATCGCCACCTGTACGCGCGCCTCCTCGCCGCGGTCGATGCGGTCGGCGGCGTCGCGGACCATCGTCCGCACGGCGTGAAGTTCGGTCTCGGCGTCGGCGACCTCGTGACGGACGGCCTGCTTGTCGGCGATCGGCCCGCCGAACGCCTGCCGCTCGCTGGTGTACGCCTTCGCCACGCCGAGGGCGCGCTCGGCCATCCCGGCGAACCGCATGCAGTGGGTGAGTCGCGCGGGGCCGAGCCGCTGTTGGGCGTGGGCGAACCCCTCGTTCAGGGTCCCGAGCAGGTTCTCCTCGGGGACGCGCACCCCGTCGTACTCGATCTCCGCGTGCCCGACGCCGGTCACCTCGCCGCCCACGTGGGGGACGTCGCGGACGATGTTCACCCCCGGCGTGTCGGCGGGGACGAGGAACAGCGACGTGCCCTCGTACGGGTGCGCGTCGGGGTCGGTGCGGGCCATCACGATGAGCACGTCCGCTTCGGTGCCCCCGGTTGTCCACCACTTGTGGCCGTCGATGACCCACTCGTCTCCCTCCTTCTCCGCGCTCGTGCGGATCATCTTCGGGTCGGAGCCGCCGCCCTGCATCGGCTCGGTCATCGAGAACCCCGAGGAGATCTCGCCGGCGACGAGCGGGCGAAGCCACCGCTCCTGCTGCTCGTCGGTGCCCAGCAGCTCCAGGGTGTGCATGTTGCCCTCGTCGGGGGCGTCGACGCGGCAGGCCGCCGCGCCCAGGAGCGACCGCCCCGCCTGCTCGAACATGGGGAGCACGTCGCGGAAGGCCATCCCCATGCCGCCGAACTCCTCGTCGATCTGCGGACAGAACACGTCGTACTCGCGGGCCGCCTCCCGGAGGTCCGAGAGCCGCTCGTCGCTCACGGGGCCGTCCCCGAGCACCTCCCGCTCCACCGGGATGACCTCCTCGTCGACGAACTCGCGCGTCCGCTCGGCGAGCGCGTCCGCCGCCTCGCTGTCGTCGTACTCCATACCATCGAGTCCGGCCGCCGGGGCAAAACAGTACCCCCGAACCGTCGCTCAAACCGCCGGCGGGGACGCGGCCGCGTCGCTCGCGACCCCCGGCGTTTTTCGTTCGGGGTGTGCAACTGACCCGCATGTCGGACGACTCCGAGGCGTACTTCCGCCGTCTCGTCGACCCGCCCGCGCTGCGCGAACGCCTGTCCGCCGAGTTGGGGCCGGTCGAGGAGTTCGACGTGCGCCGCCATCCGGAGGGCCACTCCAACGAGACGCTGTTCGTCACCTACGGCGACCACGAGCTCGTGATCCGGCGGCCGCCGCCGGGCGAGACCGCCGAGACGGCTCACGACGTGCTCCGGGAGTACCGCGTGATGCACGCGCTGCAGGACACCGCCGTGCCGCTGCCGGAGACGGTGCTCGCGTGCGACGACCACGACGTGCTCGGATCGGACTTCTACGTGATGGGGCGAACCGCGGGCGACGTGCTTCGCGACGACGAGCCCGAGCGCTTCGCCGCGCCCGAGCACCGCCGCCGCGTCGGCGAGGAACTCGTCGACGGCCTCGCGTCGATCCACGCCGTCGACTACGGGGCGGTCGGCCTGGGCGACTTCGGCCGCCCCGACGGCTTCACCGAGCGTCAAGTGAACCGGTGGGCCAAGCAGTTCCGGTGGGCCTTCGAGGTGACCGCCGAGGACCGCGAGGTGCCCGAGATCGCGGAGGTGACCGAGTGGCTGCGGGACAACTGCCCCGCCGACCACGAGCACGCGCTCGTTCACGGCGACTACAAGCTCGACAACGTCATGTTCGCGCCGGGGACGCCGCCGGCGCTGGTCGCCGTCCTCGACTGGGAGCTGTCGGCGCTGGGCGACCCGCTCACGGATCTGGGCTGGATGCTCTCCTTCTGGCGCGACCCGGGCGATCCGGCGCCGGCGACGCCGGAGCTGACCTCGACGTTCATGGAGCGCGAGGGGTACCCGAGCCGCCGCGATCTGGTCGCGCGCTACGAGGACGCGACCGGGATCGACTACGAGCACGACCGCTTCTACCGCACGCTCGCGGTGTACAAGCTCGCCGCGTTAGGGGAGATGTTCTACCGCCGGTATCTGGAGGGCAACAGCGACGACCCGCTGTACCCGACGATGGAGACGCGGGTGCCGGCGCTCGCCGAGCGCTGCCTGCGGATCATCGACGGCGAGGAGCCGCTGTAGTCCGACGCCGCATCGCCGTCCGCCCCGGTTCGGCCGAGATCTGCACGCGCCGATGTGGCACGCCGCTGCCACGCGAACTAAGTTCGCTCCCGCCAAGGATGCACGTATGAGCATCCGATCGAAGCTCGCCTCGACCGCCAAGTACGTCGCGCTCGGCGCGGGCGCCAGCGTCGCCGCGACGCGCGTGCTTCGCGCGAGGGCGGGCGAACTCGAACCGCCGCTCGACGGGCGACAACGGACCTCCCGCTGGCGCGGGATGGACATCTCCTACACCGAGGCCGGCGACGAGGAGGACGAGACGCTCGTCCTCCTCCACGGGATCAACGCCGCCGGCTCCGCGGGGGAGTGGCGCGAAGTGTTCGCCGACCTCTCGGCGGAGTACCACGTCGTCGCCCCGGACCTCCCCGGGTTCGGTCGCTCGGACCGGCCGCCGCTGCGCTACTCGGCTGCGCTGTACGAGGACTTCGTCCGCGACTTCCTCGCGGAGTACGACGAGCCGCGCGTCGTCGCGTCGTCGCTGACGGCGGCGTACGTCGTCGGCGTCGCCGACGCCCTCGCCGATCTCACCCTCGTGTGCCCGACCGCGACCGCCGGCCCCGAGCCGCCCAAGACCGCGGTTCGGGAGCTGATCCGGGCGCCGATCGTCGGCGACGCGGTCTTCGGGCTGCTCGCGTCGAAGCCCTCGATCGCCTACTTCAACGCCGACCACGGCTACTGGGACCCCGAGAAGGCCGGCGAGGAGTGGCAGGCGTACGAGTGGCGCACGACGCATCAGAGGAACGCCCGCTTCGCCCCCGCGTCGTTCGTCTCCGGCTTCCTGAACAGCGACGTGGACCTCGCGAGCGCGCTCGCGGCCCTCGACGCTCCGACGACGATCGTGTGGGGCCGGGAGGCCGACCTCCCGCCGCTGTCCGAGGGCCGCGACCTCGCCGACGCCGCCGGCTGCGAGCTGGTCGTGTTCGACGACGCGATGCTGCTCCCGCACGTGGAGTTCGGCGACCAGTTCGTCGACGTCGTCGCCGGCGAGCGTCCCGACGAGACGGTGACCGTCGAGCAGGAGGACGGCGACGACTGACATCCACCGAAATCACCTTACTACTGTGTCACATACGCTCTGATCAGTATGGTTATGAGAGGAGACGCTGCGCCGGACTTCTCGCTCGTCGGCGTCGTTCAGGACGAGCGCGACGAGTTCTCGCTGTCGGCGACGACGGACGCGGGGAACCACGTGGTGCTGTTCTTCTACCCCGCCGACTTCAGCCCGGTGTGCACGCCCGAGATGTGCGCGATCCGCGACGCTGACTTCTTCGAGGCGACCCCGAACGTCGTCCCGTGGGCGATCTCCGGCGACTCGACGTACGCCCACCGCACGTTCGCCGACGCGTACGACCTGAACTTCCCGCTGCTGTCGGATACTGACCACAGCGTCGCCGCGACGTACGACGTGAGATACGACGAGTGGGAGGGTCACCGCGGGATGGTGAAACGCGGCGTGTTCCTGATCGACCCCGACCGGCGCGTCCGCTACGCGTGGCGCAGCGACGACGCGTACGTCAAGCCGGATCTGTGGCCCCTCCGCGAGGCGCTCGACGAGGCGATCCGCGAGGGAGCGGTCGCTGGCGACCTCGACGACAGTGCGCTCACACCCGACTACGACGCCGACCGACTCGAACCGTTCGAGTGAGGTCGCGGTGGATGGTCAGGTTCTGTGACACTCCTACGCCGGTCGGAACACGATCAGCCGGTTCCCGGTGGCGTCGTTCCGCTCCGCGCCGGGTCGGACGACGGTTCCGATCTCGACCTCCTCGGCCGACAGATCGCGGACGATGCCGGTGAGGCGGACCGACCCGAACTCGACGACCGCGGTGACGTACGGCGGGTCCTCGCCGAAGCCGGAGGGCGCGACGTGGATCTCCGAGAACGTCGCGATCTCCCCCGTTTTGGGGAGCGGCTCCTCCGAGAGGTCGGTGCTCCCGCACTCGGGACACACGCGCCGGGGCGGGAGGCTGCCGTGCCCGTTCGCGCACTCGATGAAGTATCCCCCGTCCGCGAGCGCGTCGGCCCACTCGTCGTACCCGGTGTTCGCGGGCGGGTCGGGGTCGGCGTCGCTCATTCGGCCACCTCCAGCACGTGGACGACTGCGCTGGCGACGGTCCCGCCGGCGTTGTGGGTGAGCCCGACCGTCGCGTCCGGGACGGCGTCGCTGTTCGGGTGATCGCCGCGGAGCAGGCGCGTCATCTCGGCGATCTGTGAGCCCCCGGTCGCGCCGACCGGGTGGCCCTTCGCCTTCAGCCCGCCCGAGAGGTTCACCGGGAGGTCGCCGTCGCGGGTGGTGTCGCCGCGGCGCGCGGCGCCGATCCCCTCGCCGGGGTCGAAGAAGTCCAGCGCCTCGAGCGCCATCACCTCCGCGATGGTGAAGCAGTCGTGCACCTCCGCGAGGTCCACCTCGTCGCTGGCGACGCCGGCGTCGCCGTACGCCTCGGCGGCCGCGTCCGCGGCCGCGGGCGTTCGGGCAATGTCGGTGCGGTCCTGAAGCGCCGCGCGGTCGCCGCCCTGTCCGGTCCCCGTGATCGCGACCGACGCGTCCAGATCGTGTTCCGCGGCGTACTCCTCGGAGACCAACACGAGCGCGCTCGCGCCGTCGGTGATCGGGCAGGCGTCGAACAGGTGGAGGGGCGAGGCCACCGCCGGCGAGTCGAGCGCCTGCTCGACGGATACCTCCCGCTGGTACTGCGCGTACTCGTTGTTCACGGCGTTGGCGTGGTTCTTCGCCGCGACGTGGGCCAGATCCTCTCTGTCCCCGCCGTACTCGTCGAAGTAGGCGCGCGCCATCAGCGCGTACGCCCCGGGGAAGGTGACCCCCGCACGCACCTCGAACAACTCGTCGGCGGCGACCGCCAGCGACTCGGTCACCTCCGCCGTCGAGAGGTTCGTCATCCGTTCCATCCCGCCGGCCAGCATCACGTCGTTCTCGCCCGAGCGAACCGCGCGGACCGCCTCCCGGACGGCGACGCCCGCCGACGCGCACGCCTCCTCGTACCGTGTGCCGGCACAGCGCAGGCCCGCCGCCTCGGTCACGATCGGCGCCTGATGGCCCTGCCGCTCCGCGAGCGCGCCCATGAAGTTGCCGTAGTTGAGATGCTCCACCTCGTCGCCGGCGACGCCGGCGTCGTCGAGCGCCGCGAGCGCCGCCTCCGCGAACAGATCCCGACCGGTCCGCCCGGCGTGCTCGCCGAACGGCGTCAGCCCGACCCCCGCGACACGTACTCCTGTCATGTGCGTGGATGCTCGCCCGCGGGGCAAAGACCTGCCGGAGTTTCGGACGTTCGCCGCCAGTGTACGGCGTTTTCACTCAAGTCCGGGTTGTCGTTTTCGCCGGGAAACGAAGCGTCGCGGGCAACGGCGCCGTGGCCATGGCTCGCGGAAGTGAGAACGGTGAGAACGGACCGACCGCGAGGTGTCCGCGTTACCGGACGAGCAGGTCCTCGCCCTTCTCCACGACGACGCGGAACGGCGGGGACATCTTGTTGTACGCGCGGCGGAACGCCTCCTTCACGGCGTCGGCCTGGTTGACGTCGACGTACGCGGTGAAGACGGTCTCGCCGGCGTTCATGCGGGCGGCGGTGCCCACGGGTTTGCCGAACGCTTGGCGCATCCCGTCGGAGACGCGGTCCGCACCCGCGCCGGTCGCCTGCTTGTTCTCGCGCAGGATCTGGTGCGGGAACTTGCGGAGAACCATCTTGTAGTTCCCCTCGCCGAGTTCACGGATGAGGTGACGGTTGGCCGACAGACGCGCCGACTCCAGCGAGCCGTGACGGATCTGAACGTCCTCCTCGGTGACCAGCGAGATGTGGACCGGGTAGTCCTCTGGGTCCTTGGTCAGGTCGCCCATGTTGTGCTGTGCGATCTTCGAGCCCGGAATACCGGTGACGTAGTCCCGCCGCGTGTACGACGGCTTGTCGATCTTCCGGTACATGGAGGCCGGCTTGTCGGACATGGTTACTTGTCCGTGACGACGGCGGTGGCGTGGTTAAACCCTACGTTTCGCCCGCCCGCCGTGGGGCCGGCCCGCACGGCCGGCCGAACCGGTCCGAGACGGGTCAGGTCGGCGTCCGGGCGGAGCCGACAGGCTACGCGTCGTCGCCGGCATCGCCGTCCCCGTCCGGCGGTTCCGCGGCGACGTGTTCGAGCCCCTCGTCGGCGAGCAGGCGCCGGGCACGGTCGGTGATCGACGGCGCGAGCAGAACTCCGCGGACCGCCGTCCCGTCGGGCTCCTCGCGCTCGATGGCGCTGACGTACCGCGCGAGTTGGCCCGCGGCGTCGGGACCGACCCGCCGCCGCTTCAGTTCGACGACGACCGGGCGACCCGCGGCGTCGCGGCCGAACACGTCGATCGGGCCGACGTCGGACTCGCGCTCGGTCGCCAGCGGCTCGAAGCCCGACTCGACGAGCTCCGGGTGGGCGAGCACGCGCTCCTTGAGGTCGGCCTCGCTGCCGACGACCTCGACGGACCGACCGCCGGTGACGCCGTAGGCGGTGAGCTGATCCACCGCGGAGAACCACACGTCGAGCGTCTCCGCGGGCGACGTGCGTACGCTGCGCACGCGCAGGCGCCCGTCCCGCACCGCCGCGCGATGTTCGCTGCCCGGCGGCTGCCAGTTCACCGGCGTCCGGCCCTCGTCGGTGTGTACCAGCGCCGAGCCGTCCGGCTTGAGCACGAGCAGCCGCGCGCCCGGACCCAACGAGGAGGCGGCACGGCCGTCGTACTCGACGGTACAGGTGCCGAACAGCGTGACCAGATCGCCGCGGTCGAACGCCGCCTCCAGCTCCCACAGCGCCTCCCGGTGTGCCGGCTCGTGAAGCGTCGTCGCCGTCACCCCGACCACCGCCGTCTCGTGTTCACGTCGGCGGATCGGGCGCGGGCGGAAATAAGCGACGCGCCGGACTCGCCGGGCTCGTCGCCGGCGTCGCTGGCGTCACTCCCGTCGACGCCGTCGCTGGCGAGCGACCGCAGTTCCGTCGCGTTCGGCCGGACCGAACGGGACGGCGGTCGCTCGCTGTCGGGTGAAAAACGGTGAAAACTGCGGTACGGTCTCTCGACCGACTCGTCGGAACCTTACAGGCGCTGCAGGTTCTTCGCGCGGGGGCCCTTCTCGGCCTCCTCGATGTCGAACTCGACCTCCTGACCTTCCTCCAGGTCGGGGCCGCCAACGTCCTCCATGTGGAAGAACACGTCCTCGTCTGCGTCCTCAGTCTCGATGAATCCGTAGCCGCCGGTGTCGTTGAAGAAGTCGACCTTCCCAGTTGCCATACACGACATGAGCAGCGGGCAACGGTTAACCCTTCCGAGTCACTGATGCGCGTGTGAACGACCCACTCGCGACGGGGGATTCGCGTCCGTATGGGACGCGAGCCGGCCGTTCGTCGCGATTCGGCCGACCTCGGCGCCGCGATCAGTCGACGATGACGTCCTCCTCGAGGACGACGCGCTCGGCGGCGTCCATCTCCGCGAACGTCTCGGCGTCCGCGGTGACCTCGCGCCCGAGCTCGGAATCGAACGCCGACGCCATGGTCTCGCCGTCAGGGAAGTACAGTTCCGCGAGCGCGTCGTACGACGCAGACTCCGGATCCGACGGGAACGAGACGGTGTACCGCTCCAGTCCGGGGAGATCCGCTGCAAGCGGCGCGTGCTCCTCGCGGTAGTACCGCTGGAACTCCTCGAACGATCGGTCCGCGCTCCGGCTGAGCGTGATCGCGAGCTTCGTCATGGTCCGATTCGGCTTCGCCGAGCGGGGTCATAAGATCCGCGGGAGAGACGACTGATCTCGCCAACTAGTCCGAGACTATCGGAAGCCGCGAGGGAGGTCCTGCCGAGCGGTTGCCGAACCGGGTCGCGGTCAGTTAACGTGGCGCATACTAAAGTCGGATCCCCGAGTAGCGCCGGCAACATTGAGTCCCCGCGTCCATAGTTCGTCTCCCGACAGCGCCCCACCGTCGTCAAACGATCCGACCCGAGCGAGCCGTCGGGAGTCCGACCAGCAAGCCGATGCTGGCCCCGCCACCCTGACGCTGAGCATGGAGATCGAACTCGGGTGGGGAGTTCACGACCTCCCGAGCCACGACCACTTGTCGCCCGACGGCTCCGAGGAGCGCCGCTACCTCCGAAAGCTCCTCCGGAAGGCCGACGGCTGTGGTGTTCCCATCTCCTTCAACATCGTCGGTCACCTTCTGCTCGAGGAGTGCGACGGGCGTCACGCCGGCCCGTACAACGAGGGGTGGTTCGACGCTGACCCCGGCACCGACCTGGCGACCGACCCGCTGTACTACGCGCCCGACATGGCCCGCGATGTCTGTGCCGCCGAAACAGATCACGAACTGTGCACTCACACCTTCTCGCACGTCCTGTGTGCGACCGAGCCGCGCGAACTGGTGGAACACGAACTCGAAACCCTGATCGCGCTCCACGAGCGCCTGGGCGAACCGGTTCGGTCTATCGTCCCGCCGCGGCACTCGCGACCGCCGAACGACCTCCTACGCGACCACGGGATCCGAGTCGCGCGCTACGCGATCCCGACCGACGGCGGGGGTCGGGTGAGTCGCTTCCGAGAACTCACCGTCGGACCTCACCCGCTGTGGGACACCGCCGTCGTCGACGGCGTCGTCGAAACGTACTGTACGACGTACCCGTCGCTGACGGCGTCGTCGTTGCCGTCGGGTCGGACGCCGGCGCCGCGACTGTTCCGCGCTCTCCCGCTGGAGGTCAGAAAGCGCGTCCACCAGTACTACCTCCGACGAAGTACCGAACGCGCGATCGCCACCGGCGGGTCGCTCCACCTCTGGTGTCACCTCTACGATCTGAGCAACGAGCATCAGTGGGCGGTGGTGTCCGAGTATCTCGAGTACCTCGGGTCGCTGCCCAAGGACACTCTCGAGATCCGGACGATGAGCGCGCTCGCGGAGTCGGCCGAGACCGCCGCGCGGGTCCCCTGACTCGTTGTGCGACCACGCAGTCGGGTCCGGTCACGGGGCGCCGGACGGGCAGCCATCGAAGGGCAACGCAGGGCGGGGGCGTTACTCGGTGCCTTCGGAGTCCCCGCGCGCGTACCACCACGCCCACGCGATCAAGACGCCCTGAAGCGGGAGTCGTATCCACAGCGCCGCGTTGTAGAGCCCCTCCGCGCGCTCGGGGACTGGATTCGCGCCCACGTCGCGGACGGCCATATTAACGTTCGCTGGGAACACCGCGAGCAGCAGCAGGACCAAACCTTTCGCGGAGCGTCGGCGCGTCCGCGGGAACAGTACGCCGATCCCGAGTGCGATCTCCGCGAGCCCGGAGAGGTAGACGAGCCCCCGCGGAGCGGGCAGCTCCCGGGGAACGATCCGTTCGAACGGCTCCGGGGTGAGGAAGTGCAACACGCCGGCAACGACGTACACAACGCTCATCAGGTACAGGAGCGGGCCTTTGAGGCGATCGAGTCTGGAGTCGGGGACGCCGGTCATTCGGATCGATGCTCGGCCACCAGCGCATTAGCGTTGGCCCTCGGATCCGGGCGGGTTCCGCTGTGGAACTCTCTCCACCCGCTCGTTCGCAGTGTCGTCGCCAAAGCGGATGCCGCCTCCCCGGTTTGAACACCGGAAGACTTCGCTCCGCTCGTCTTCCGAGCCCCCGCTCGCTGCGCTCGCGGGGACGGGGGACAGCTCGATCTTCAGTCGAGACTAACGAATGCGGATCGCGCCGAAAAGCCATGCCGCCTCCCCGATTTGAACGGGGGACAGCTCGATCTTCAGTCGAGTGCTCTCCCAATCTGAGCTAAGGCGGCCTGCCTCAACGAACCCCGGCGGTATGAAAAAGCGTTTCGAATCGCCACGCGGGCCGGCGGTCACAACACGTCGCGGCGCTCGCTGAACGTGATCGTCACGTCGTCGGACTCGACGGTCGTGAGGATCGTGATCCACCCGTCCGCCTGCTGGATCTGGTACCCCTCCGAGTACGAGAGCTCCACCCGGCTCGTTTCCGTGGTCGAACTCCCCGCCTCGAGGGTGCCCACGTCGCGTCTCCCCTCCCACACCTTGTCGCCGGGGTCGGTGGAGTTCCCGGCGAAGATCCGCGTGTAGACGGTGATCCCCGTTCCCGGCTCGTTGCGGTTGTTGTCGAGTCGGACGGTCACGTCTCGGCAGGTCTGACCGCACTCCTCGATAGCTTCGACGGCAAAGGTGTACGGCGGCACCGACTCGGTGCCGGCCGAGTCGTCCGATGCGGTACGCTCGCCGTCGGTCCCGCCATCACCGTCGCCGCCGTCGGTCCCACCGACGTCGCCGTACACCGTCCCAGTCGACTCCGGCGTCTCCGTCACGGTGTCGGACGAGCCGCCTCCGATGTCGCCCAGCGGACCGATTCCGACGAGAAACGCCGCGGCGCCACCGAGGGCGACGACGAAAACGACGGCGACGACCACCTTCAAGTTCATCGGGACTTCCCCCCGCGATAGTACCCGTGCATCGATAGCCCCTATCGTCCGGGTGACCAAAAGAGCGTGTGCCCGTTGGGCCGACTCGACTCGGATCTCCCCGAGTTCGAGACGGTCCCCGAGACGAGTCGGCGGGGCGAGAAGAGCGGCGGGCCGGACCGGCTATCCCAGAACGATGGGGGCCGCGAGGACTCCGGCTTTCACGAGCAGTGACTGGATCCCGAGCAACAGCGTCCCGCCGATGGCGACGGGAATGACGATCCGGATCCACCACAGCCAGGCCGCCGAGAAGCCGTCCCCGAACGAACTCCCGAGGCTCAGTTCAGCCGCCAACTGATCGTCGGCGACCCACCCGACGAACAGCGAGATGAACAACACCGCGAGGGGCAACAGAAGTTGAAACACGATGTCGTTGTACCAGCCGAGGATCCCGGTGTCGAGAGCGGTCGGCACGCCGGCGAGCGCGACAAGCACGCCGAGCCCCATCGCCGTCGGCATTCGGCCATATCCGGTCCGGTCGACGACGAAGGACGTAGGCACCTCGAGGAGGCTGATCGAACTGGAGAGCGCGGCCAGCAGGAGCACGATGAAGAATCCGAGACCGATGGCCTGCCCGCCGGGGATCTGGCTGAACGCCCCGGCGAGGGCGGTGAACGCCGTGCCGGCGCCGCCGGATGCGGGGACGGACCCCTCGATGGCGAACAGCACCGGGAAGACGACGAAGCCCGCGAGCAGGGCGACCAGCGTGTTCACGACGACGATGGCCGACCCGTCGGCCGGGAGGCTATCGTCGCGCCCCAGGTACGACGAGTAGGCGATCATCACGCCGAACCCGAGCGAGAGGGTGAAGAACGCCTGCCCGACGGCCGCGGGAACGATCCCGGCGATGTCGCCCGCGATCACGCTCACGTCCGGCGAGAGGTAGTACGAGTACCCCTCGGCGGCGCCGTCGAGCGTGCTCACCCAGACGGCCAACCCGCCGATGAGAACGAAGATCGCGGGTACCATCAGCTTCGTCGCGCGCTCGATACCGTCGGTGACGCCGAGGGCGACGATCCCGATCGTCAGGGCCATGAACACCGCGTGGGCGGCGACCGCGGTCGGACCCGCGGAGACGGCGCCGAAGTACGCGCCGGGATCGCCGAGGTAGCCGCCGGTGACGCTGCCGACGATGTAGCTCAACACCCACCCACCGACGACGCTGTAGAACGCCAGCGTCACGAACGACCCGACGACCCCCAGCCCACCCACGACCGACCACTCGCCGTGGTCGAGCGACCGAAACGCCTCGACGACGTTGCGCTCGCTTCGCCGGCCGATGACGAACTCCCCGAGCATCGCGGGGAACCCGATCAGAAGCACCGCCAGCAGGTAGACGACGAGAAAGGCGGCGCCGCCGTTCGAGGCGGTCTGGAAGGGGAACGACCAGATGTTTCCGAGCCCGACAGCGCTACCGACGGCGGCGAGAATGAAGCCGACGCGTGAGGTCCACGTCTCCCGTTCGGTCATAGTTCGTCCGGACAGATTCCGCAGATACGGATTATTCCTTCGGACCGTTGTAAATCGTGTTGTGAGGGAGATACGACCGAGCGGGCCGTGACGGGACGCCGTCCGGTGTCCGACGACACCGGGGGCGACGGGCGCAAAGAAGATGAGTTATTTGTCTCCGGTGTCGCAGTCGAGATAGCACTTACCACAATGTCCGACACGTACGACCTCGTTATCGTCGGCGGAGGTATCAGCGGTGCCTCGCTGTTGTACACGACAGCGAAGTTCACCGACATCGAGTCGATCGCGCTGATCGAGAAGGAGCCGGAGGTGGCCGCGATCAACTCCCACCATACGAACAACTCCCAGACCCTTCACTTCGGGGACATCGAGACCAACTACACCCTCGAGAAGGCCGAGGAGGTGAAGGAGGGCGCCGAGCTGCTCGCCGGCTACCTCGAGAACGAGGACGCGGACCGTGAGATGCACGCCAAGCGCAGCAAGATGGTGCTCGGCGTCGGCGAGGAGGAGGTCGAGAAGTTGGAGCAGCGATACCACGAGAACGGGTTCGGGGACCTCTTCCCGAAGCTCCGACCGATCGGTCGCGAGGAGATCGCCGAGATCGAGCCGAAGGTCGTCGAGGGACGCGATCCGGACACGGAGATGCTCGCGCTGCAGACGCCCGACGGCTACGTCGTCGACTACGGCGAAACGACGAAGTCGTTCGTCGAGCGGGCCCGCGAGGAGGCGACCGTCGACGTGAAGACCGGGACCGCGGTCACGTCGGTCGAGCCGACGCCCGACGGCTACACGTTCGAGACGACCGGCGGTCGGGTCGAGTCCGAGGCGGCCGTCGTCGCCGCCGGTTCACACAGCCTCCAGATGGCGAAGCAGCTCGGGTACGGCCAGAACAAGGTTCTGCTGCCCGTCGCTGGCAGCTTCTTCCTCGCCGACGACCTCCTGAACGGCAAGGTGTACACCCTACAGATGAAGAAGCTCCCCTTCGCGGCCGTCCACGGCGACGCGGACGTGCACGACCGGAGCGTGACGCGGTTCGGTCCGACGGCGAAGCTCGTTCCCGCACTCGAACGAGGGCGCATCTCGACGGTGTCCGACTTCCTCGACGTGTTCGGACTCAACGCGGCGTCGTTCCTCAGCTACGCCAACATCCTCGCGGACCGTATCCTCCTGCCGTACGTGCTTCGGAACCTCGTGTACGATCTCCCCGCGGTGGGACCGAAGCAGTTCCTCCCGAACGTCCAGAAGGTCGTTCCGAGCGTCGATCTCGACGATATCGAGCGTGCCAAGGGGTATGGCGGCGTCCGGCCGCAGATCGTCGACACCGAGAAGCGCTCGCTCGACATGGGCGAGGCGAAGATCGTCGGCAAGGACATCGTCTTCAACATCACGCCGTCGCCGGGCGCCTCGACGTGCCTGAAGAACGCGATGCGCGACACCCACACGCTGATGGACTTCTTCGACGGCGAGTACTCCTTCGACGAGGAGGCGTTCCGTGAGGAGACGATCGACAACTTCCCGTACGCGGACGCCGCTCTCGCAGAGTAACGCAACTCCTCGTACCCATCACGCGGCCACGGCTCGTCGCTTCACCCCTCGCCGGGTCGGCGGCAGAACTGGGCTCGGGCGGAGTTGAACCACGGTCGTTCCGCTCGCATCGAGGTCTCGCTTCGCCCGACCTCGCACTGCTCGCTCCACTTCCTGCTACAGACTCCGCCTCGCAGAACGTCTCGGCCCTCGCTCCGCTCAGGCACTCGGATGGGCTCGGGCGGAGTTGAACCACCGATCTCTTCCTTGTAAGGGAAGCGTCATAACCACTAGACCACGAGCCCGTATCCGGACACACCGCCCGCGCTCGAATAACGCTTACCTTTTGCCCGATACCCTTTCCCGCTCCCCGCCCGACAGAACCACTATGGCCGCCTGTCGCCGCGCCGCCCCCGCGCTCCTCGTGCTGCTGGTCGTGCTCGCCGGCTGCACCGGCACCGTGGCGAACGTCGCGAACGACGGCGAGTACGAGCGCACGACCGTCACCGTCGTCGACGGGAGCGGAACCGAACTCGGCAGCGTGGACGCACGTGTCGCGGACACATTCGACAAGCGCTACACCGGACTTTCGGACACCGAGTCGCTCGGAGAGAACGAGGGGATGCTGTTCGTCCACGACAACGAGGACAGCCACGCGTACGTGATGCGGGATATGGACTTCCCGATCGACATCGTGTTCGTCGCCGCAAACGGCACGATCACCCGGATCCACCACGCCGAACTCCCGCCCGAGGGAACGAGCGGATCCGACCTCGCTCGCTACCGCGGAACCGGGAAATACGTGCTCGAAGTGCCGTACGGTTGGACGAGCGACCACGACGTGTGCGAGGGCGACACCGTCGAGATCGCCGGCGACTACTGAGTCGCCGCGGCGGACCGAACCGGCATCGAGGGGCATCGACCCCGCCGCTTTCGGACGTGTTTCGATTCGAAGCGAACCGTTTAGGGTGCTGGTGTCGCTGAGGATAGGTAATGAGCCATCCCTCCGACGAAGACGACCCCTTCGAGGATATCCGTGAGAAGACGGATAACCCGATGAAGCGGTTGTTCTCGGAGTACGGGTCGAGAAACCTCCAGTACTTCGGGCTGGGGTTCTTCGGGAGCGTCGCCGCGCGTGTTCTCGACCTGCTCCCGCCGCTTCTCCTCGGGATCGCGATCGACGCCGTGTTCGAGCAGAACATCCCGTTCGACCTCCCGTTAGTTCCCGCAAGCGTCATCCCGACGGGCCCCCGGGACCAACTGCTGTTCGCGGTCGGCATCATCGCGTTCGCGTTCTTCGGCGGGTCGGTGTTCCACTGGATCCGCAACTACGGGTGGAACTCCTTCGCGCAGAACATCCAACACGACATCCGGACGGACACCTACGACAAGATGCAGCGGCTGAACATGGACTTCTTCGCCGAGAAGCAGACCGGCGAGATGATGTCCGTGCTCTCGAACGACGTGAACCGACTGGAGCGGTTCCTCAACGACGGGATGAACTCCGCGTTCCGGCTGTCGGTGATGGTGCTCGGCATCGCGGCGATCATGTTCTGGCTCAACCCCCGGCTGGCGATCATCTCGCTCCTTCCGGTACCCGTCATCGCCGTCGTGACCTGGAAGTTCATCGACGTGATCCAGCCGAAGTACGCCGACGTTCGCAAGACCGTCGGGCACCTCAACTCCCGCCTGGAGAACAACCTCGGCGGCATCAAGGTGATCAAGACGTTCAACACCGAGGGGTTCGAGTCCGAGCGCGTCGACGACGTCTCGTACGACTACTACGACGCCAACTGGGACGCGATCACCACTCGGATCAAGTTCTTCCCCGCGCTGCGCGTCATCGCCGGCGTCGGGTTCGTGATCACCTTCGCCCTCGGCGGTCTCTGGGTGCTCGGCGAGGCGCCGTTCTGGCTGACCGGCGGCGACGAGTTGACCGTCGGCGTGTTCACGACGTTCATCCTCTACACCCAGCGGTTCATCTGGCCGATGGCGCAGTTCGGCTCCATCATCAACATGTACCAGCGCGCTCGCGCGTCCAGCGCCCGTCTGTTCGGCCTGATGGACACGCCCTCGCGCATCGTCGAGGACCCGGCCGCCGAGGACCTCGTCGTCGACGACGGCGAGGTCGTCTACGACGACGTGACGTTCGGCTACGACGAGGGGGAGACGATCGTCGACGACATCTCCTTCGAGGTCGACGGCGGCGACACCCTCGCGCTCGTCGGCCCCACGGGTGCCGGAAAGTCGACCGTTCTGAAGCTCCTCCTGCGGATGTACGACGTGAACGAGGGCTCGATCACGATCGACGGACAGGACATCCGCGACGTGACGATCCCGACCCTGCGGCAGTCGCTCGGCTACGTGAGTCAGGACACGTTCATGTTCTACGGGACGGTCCGCGACAACATCGCCTACGGCACCTTCGAGGCCGAGGACGAGGAGATAATCGAGGCGGCGAAGGCGGCGGAGGCCCACAAGTTCATCACGAACCTCCCGGAGGGCTACGACACCGAGATCGGCGAGCGCGGCGTGAAGCTCTCGGGCGGCCAGCGCCAGCGCCTCTCCATCGCCCGCGCGATGCTGAAGGACCCGGATATCCTCGTGCTCGACGAGGCGACCTCCGACGTGGACACCGAGACGGAGATGCTCATCCAGCGCTCCATCGACAAACTCACCGAGGACCGCACCACCTTCGCCATCGCCCACCGCCTCTCGACGATCAAGGACGCCGACCAGATCGTCGTCCTCGAGGACGGCCGGATCGCCGAGCGCGGCACCCACGAGGAACTGTTGGGCGAGGACGGTCTCTACGGCCACCTGTGGGGCGTGCAGGCCGGCGAGATCGACGAGCTTCCCCAGGAGTTCATCGACCGCGCGGCGAAGCGCGCCTCGCGGACCGAGGCGGAAGCCAGCGACGACTGAGGCGAGGTCGAGGGAGCGAGCCGCCCGCGATCGAGGCGAGTCTGACCCGCCCACGGCGATCGAGGCGGGAACCGAGCGAAGCGAGCGGGCGAACCTTCTTCACCGATACCGCAGCGGAACCGCCGATCCGTTAGCCGAGACGGCGCGCCGGGACGCGATTGCGTGGCCCGACGGCGCGTTCTGACGACGGAGCCGGCGTCCACACCGGCTCCGTCCTGGCCCCGAGCACGGCCACCTGTTCGCCACCGTTCGAGCGACGGCGTTCGCGTCATCCGCGCCTTCTAAGTCGATCACCGCCGACACCTCGGTTGATGAGTTCCTTCCGTACTCTCGACGACCTGCCCGCCGAGCAGCGCGTCCTCGTCCGTCTCGACCTCAACTCCCCGGTCGAGGACGGCGTCGTCCAGGACAACCGCCGGTTCTCCCGCCACGCGGAGACGGTCGCCGAGTTGGCCGAGGCCGGCCACCGCGTCGCGCTGATGGCCCATCAGGGCCGCCCGGGGAGGGACACGTTCGTCTCGTTGGAACAGCACGCGGACATCCTCGCAGAACACGCCGGCGTCGAGGTGGGTTTCGTCGCCGACACCTTCGGCGACGACGCGCTCGCCGCCGTGCGGGCCCTCGACGCGGGCGACGTGCTCCTGCTCGAGAACACCCGAATGACCGACGACGAACTGCCCGAGAAGGAACCGGAGGAGCACGCCGCGAGCGACTTCGTCGAGACGCTCGCGCCGGAGTTCGACGCGTACGTCAACGACGCGTACTCCGCCGCACACCGAAAGCACGCCTCGTTGGTCGGCTTTCCCCTGCGGCTCCCGAGCTACGCGGGCCGCGTGATGCAGACGGAGTACGAGGCCAACACCGCTATCGCCGAGCGCGAGTTCGACGGCGACGTGACGATGGTCGTCGGCGGGACGAAAGCGACCGACGTGATCGGCGTCATGGAGGCGCTCGACGGGAAGGTCGATCGGTTCCTGCTGGGCGGCGTCGCCGGCGAGTTGTTCCTCCGCGCTGCCGGGTACCCGGTCGGTGCGGACGTCGAGACCGACCTGTTCGACGACCAGTGGAACGCCAACGAGGAGACGATCCGGTCGGTCCTCGACGAGCGTCGCGATCAGGTGCTGCTCGCGTCGGATCTCGCGTTCGAGGACGAGGACGGACAGCGCGGCGAGGTCGCCGTCGACGACGTCGCCGAGAAGACGCAGTCGTTCCTCGACGTCGGCTCCGAGACCGTCGCCGAGTACGAACCGGTCATCCGCGACTCGGAGGCCGTGTTCGTCAAGGGCGCGCTCGGCGTGTTCGAGGACGAACGGTTCAGCGTCGGCACGGTGGGTGTGCTGGAGGCGATCGCCGAGACCGACTGCTTCTCGGTCGTCGGCGGCGGGGACACCTCTCGCGCCATCACGATGTACGGGATGGACGAGGACGACTTCTCGCACGTCTCCATCGCCGGCGGCGCGTACATCCGCGCGCTCACCGGGGAGCCGCTGCCGGCGGTCGAACTACTAGTACGGAGTGCGGAACAGGGGCGCTGAGTGTAGGGCGTCGTCGTCCGGTTCCTCTCCCTCCTCGTCTTCGCCCTCGTCGTCCTCGGGACCGTCGTCGCTGTCGGGGGCGGCGTCGCGACCCGACTCCCCGGGGCCGGAGTCGTCGGTCGCGAGCGCGATACCGTTCAGGAGTCCGTACGCCGCGAGCCACGCGCCCGGTAGCGTCGTGATCGCGGCCGCCTCGAACGATCCGGAGACGAGCGCGAAGGCGATACCGTAGACGGCGACCGTCGATCCGACCGCGACGTAGAGGGAGTGTCTGAGGAGGACCATGCGCGAGGATCAGAACTCCGATGCCTGAACGTGTCGATCGGAGAGGTCGTCAGCTCGCATCCCTCATACACCCCCTCCGCGCGTCACACGATTCGCTCGCGGCTCACCGTGTTCGTGGGTAGCTCAGCCCGAGGATCTCGTCGTTCACGAGAACGGTGCTCTCGTGAGCGCATAAATACGCGGAGCGATTTGTGAACGCCGCTTCGCCGAGGCGTTAGTCGTCGCCGTTGCTCTTCGGCACCACGCGCTGGCGCTGGCCGTCGAACAGCGACTCCAGGCCGACGCCGAGCGTCTCGTCCGTCGTCGCCATGCTCGTCTCGCGGTCCTCCCAGTCGAGCAGCGCCCGGACCGCGTCGATGTTCTCGGGGATCACGTCCGACTCCTGGTGGATCGACTGGAACAGGTACAGGTCGCGGCCCTCCATCGAGACGGATTGCTCCCAGATGCAGTTCTCCCAGAGGTCGCCCCGCGGGCGACCGGTGTCCATCGCGAACTCCTTCAGCTTCCCCGTCCCGTCGATACCCGTTTCCTCCGGGACGAGAAACAGCCGCGGCTCCGCCGAGAGCAGGTCGCGCACCTCGGTCGCCGTGGGCGCCTCCTCGAGCGTCACGTTCACCGAGTGGAGGTGCATCAGCGTCGCCGGCACCTTCACGCCGAGCGTGTCGATGTCGACGTCGGGAATGATGGTGTTCACGTCCGGCCCGTGGTGTGACGGGATCGTCACCGGGTCCGGGAGGATGTCGTTGATCGGTCCGCGGGAGGTCTGCCCGGGGTCCCCGCCGCGACGAACCAGCGTGACGCGGGACTTCTCGACGCCGTACGACTCGATCAGCGGCGTGAGCAGCCGCGAGAGTCCGGTCGTGTTACAGGAGACGACGCGGGCGGTGTCGACGTCGTCGTCGCGCGCGAGGTCGTAGTTCGAACGAGCGTTGAAGCTCACGTCGGCCACGTCGGCGTCCTCCCCGCCCTGGAAGATGGCGGGCGTGTCGTAGCGCTCGTACAGTTCGCGGTTGTCGGCGCCGATGCCGGAGGGCGTCGTGTCGACGATCACGTCGGCGGTCATCACCATGTCCTCGACCTCGCCGGCGAGGTCGATGCCGGCCTCGTGGAACAGGTCCGCGCGCTCCGGGATCGCGGCGTACAGCGGGTACCCCTTCCGGACTGCCGCCTCCGCCTCGTAGTTCGGGCGCGTCTTCGCGACGCCCGTCAGCGTCATGTCGGGCTGTGCGGCCACCGCGTCGGCGACGCGCTTCCCGATCGTGCCGTAGCCGTTGACGCCCACCTGGATCATTATCGGATGGTCCTTCGTGCCCGGGGTTAATCGTTACGGGTCGAGTAACCAGAAAGCAACTACGGAGCGAGTAAGCGTGCGGAATTCGGCGGAATCGGCTCTCCGATATCGGAGCCCTCGACGGTCACGGGGGACCGCGGACGGATCGTCGCCGTCGCTCCGACAGGCCCAAACCGGATCGGGTCGCAGCGTCGATATGGACGACGACCTCCGTGCCGCGGCCGAAACGGCGATCCACCAGTGCCTGGACCTCGCGGGCGACGAGTCGTTCGCGGTCGTCACCGACGACGAGCGCGAATCGATCGGCGAGGCGCTGTACGCGGTCGCGAGCGAGGTGACCGCCGCCGCGAGTATCGTCCGCTATCCGCCCGCGAGCCAGCACGGCGAGGAGCCCCCTGCACCCGTCGCCGCCGCGATGCGGGAGGCCGACGCCTTTCTCGCGCCGACCACCAAGAGCCTGAGCCACACTCGCGCCCGCGGCGCCGCCTGCGACGCCGGCGCCCGCGGCGCGACGCTGCCCGGGATCACCCGCGACGTGTTCGTCGCCGGCCTCGACGCCGACTACGCGACGATCGCACAACACTGCGCCGACGTGCGCGCGCAGGTCGACGACGCCGACGAGATCCGCGTCACGACGGAGGCCGGGACCGACATCACCTTCGAGCCCGGCGACCGCGAGTTCCTGTCCGACACCGGCGACGTGAGCGAGCCGGGATCGTTCTCGAACCTCCCGGCCGGGGAGGTGTTCGTCAGCCCCGAGGACGCGAACGGCACCTACGTCGTCGACGGGACGATGATGCCCTACGGCCTGCTGGAGGGGCGAGAGCTCCGCTTCGAGGTCGAGGACGGCTTCGTCACCGATATCTCCGACGAGGAGGTGCGCGAGGAGGTCGAGGCGGCCGCCGAGGAGGTCGGCGAGGACGCGTACAACCTCGCGGAGCTCGGGATCGGGACGAACGTCGGCGTCACGGACCTGGTGGGCTCGGTACTGCTCGACGAGAAGGCGGCAGGCACGGTGCACATCGCCATCGGCGACGACGCGGGGATCGGCGGCGACACCGACGCGCCGCTGCACCTCGACGGGATCGTGACTGATCCGACCGTGTACGCGGACGGCGCGGAAGTGGAACTTCCTCGATGAGCGAGCGGTGAAACCGCGAGACGGCGCGGAAGTGGAGCCTCCGCGGTGACGCGAACGGTGGGTCTCGAACCGACGGAGGTCGCCGTCGGCGGTGCGACCCGACGGGCGCTCAGTCGTCGCGCTCCGCGGCTCGCCGTCTCGCGTCGCGCCGTGCGATCCCGAGGACGAACGCGAGTTTCAGCGCCATCGAGGCGATGCCGGCGACGGCGGCTCGGACCGGCTGACGCCGGTAGGCGGCGTATACGGCGTAGGCGAACGGCGCCGCCGAGAGGCCGTTGAGCCGCTCCCACGCGCCGGGGTCGAGGTCGCCGCGGAGCCACGCGCGCTCGGCGTCGACGCCGCGGGTCATGAGCGAGGGTCGGTCGGTCTCGCGGTCGACCCTCGGGAAGGCCACCGGGTTCGCGACCGTCCAGCCGAGCGCCACGGCGAGCAGCCGCCCGCTTCGGCGGTACACCGCGAGCAGGATCAGCGGGGTCGCGAGCAGCCGCGACCACCCGCTTCTCGGGTTGGCGTGGCGCTCCCAGAAGGCGTCGAGGTCGGCGAACCGTCGTCGGAGGTTCATACCTACCCGTACGCGGGGGCGGGGAATCAGCGTATCGCGACCGTCGGCGAGCCGTGATCAGCTGATCCGACGGACCGAATCGAACAGGCCCTGCACCGTCGAGACCGTCCGCTCGTCGTGCGCCTTCGGATCGAGGTAGAACTGCGCGCGGGCGCCGGCGCGATGGACGCCGGTGACGAGGGTGTGGAGGAATCGGTACGCCACGCTGAGGTCGGCGTACTGGAGGAGCGCGGTCACCGAGTCGAACGCGACGAAGAGGTTCCCCCGGCCGCTGGCCTCCTCCAGCGCGTCCTGCCACTTCATACACAGTCCGGTGAGATCCTTCGGGTGGGCACCCTCGACGGCGAACGACCCGCCGTCCGCGGCGACGCGCGGCCCGGGAACGTCCCCGGTTCCGGAAGCGTCGACGACCATGTGACACGGCGGGGCGCCGACCTCAGCGCGCCAGCGCTCGTGGAGCGTCACCGGATCCGTGTCGTAGGTGAACTCCACGACCGTCGGGTGGTCGACGTAGCCCGCGACCGCCTGCCGCTTCAGCGTCGTCAGTCGCTCCGGCCCGGGCGGCGTCAACACCAACTCCGCCTTCGACGACCGCGATCGCTCCTCGTCCCGGGGTCCCACTCCCTGCTGTGTCCCACTCCTGCTCATCTGCGTATCCCGGCCGACGCGGACGGGATACTTAATCTATCGGCCGGAGTTCTCAGCGCGTAGAATCGCCGCCCGGCGACGACGTGTCAAGTTGGACGCTCCCGGCCCGAGGCTGGACCGACTCACGACGCGTCCCGCGACAGTCGAGTGGACGACCGGGTCGGAACGCGGATCCGAACACGGGATTGATACCCCTCGCCCGCCAGCGTCGAAGCGATGACCGGGGAGATCCGCGCGCTCGACGACCGCACCGTCCGCGAGATCGCCGCGGGCGAGGTCGTCGAGCGACCCGCGTCGGTGGTGAAGGAACTCGTCGAGAACGCGCTCGACGCCGGCGCCGACAGAGTCGCCGTCGCCGTCGAGAACGGCGGCATCGACGGGATCCGTGTGCGCGACGACGGCGCGGGGATCGCCCCCGACGAGATCCCGATGTCGGTGGCGAAACACGCCACCAGCAAGCTCGACGGCATGGACGACCTCGACTCGGGGGTCGCGACGCTCGGCTTCCGCGGCGAGGCGCTCCACTCCGTCGGCGCGGTCGCGGAGCTGACCGTTCGCTCGCGTACGCCCGACGCCGACACGGGCGCGGAGTTGGTCGTCGACCACGGCGACGAGGGTGAGGTACGGCCCGCCGGCTGCCCCGTCGGCACCACCGTCGAGGTCCGCGACCTGTTCGGGCGAACGCCCGCCCGGCGGAAGTTCCTCAAGACGCCCGCCACGGAGTTCGACCGCGCCAGCGGCGTCGTCTCGGCGTACGCGCTCGCGAACCCCGACGTGGCGGTGTCGCTGGAACACGACGGCCGCGAGGTGTTCGCCTCGCCCGGCGACGGGAACCGCCGCTCGGCCGTGCTCGCGGTGTACGGCCGCGAGGTCGCCGAGTCGATGGTCGACGTCGCGTACGGGTCCGACTCGGGCGCGGTCTCCGTCTCCGGACTCGTCTCCCACCCGGAGACGACCCGCGCGGGCCGGGAGTACCTCACCACGTACGTGAACGACCGCTGGGTGCGCGACGGCGACCTCCGCGGCGCCGTCGTCGACGCCTACGGCGGCCAACTGGCGACGGACCGCTACCCGTTCGCCGTCCTGTTCGTCGACGTGCCGGCCGCGGCCGTCGACGTGAACGTCCACCCGCGCAAGACGGAGGTGCGCTTCGACGACGACGCGGACGTGGTCGAGACCGTCCGCGAGGCGGTCCGGGCCGCGCTGTTGGAGCACGGCCTCGTGCGCTCGTCGGCGCCGCGCGGCCGCTCGGCGCCCGACGAGACCGCCGTCGACCCCGAGGTCGTCGGCGGCGCGGGCACGGACCACGAGCGCGCGGCCGCCGAGCGGCGGGGAGCTGCCAACGACGCCGGGAGCGACGCTCCCACCGACTCCGCTGACGGTTCCGTGACCGAGAACGCTTCCGACGACGCCGGGGCCGCGGACGCGACGAGCGCGGGCGCGGAGACCACCTCCTCCGTGCTCGACGCCTGGGGCGGATCCGACGCCGCAGATCCCGACGATCCCGCCGACGCGCCGACCGGGGGCGTGACGCCGCCCTCGACCTCGGAGACGGAATCTGCCGACGACGATACCGACGCTGGCGCCGTCGCCGACGGCGACGCGGCGTGGAGCGTCGACGTCGGCGGGAGCGGCGGCGCCGCGCGCGACCGACCGACGGACCACCCCGAGCGCGGTCGAACCGACGCCACCGCCGGCGATCCCCCGTCGCCGCGAGCCTGGCAGTCGGACGACGAGCCCGACGACGGCGCCGAGACCGATCCGGACGCCGGCGAGGACGGCGACCGCCCGACCGACAGTCGAGCGTGGGGCGCGCCCTCGCAGTCGACGCTCGCGGGCGGCACCACCGACGAGCGAACCGAACGCGACCGGCTCCCGGCGATGCGCGTGCTCGGCCAGTACGACGACACGTACGTCGTCTGCGAGACCGACGCCGGCCTCGTCTTGGTCGACCAGCACGCCGCGGACGAGCGCGTCAACTACGAGCGACTCCGGCGCGCCGTCGGCGACGGCGCGCCCGCGCAGACGCTCGCGTCGCCCGTCGAACTGGAGTTGACCGCGCGGGAGTCGGAGCTGTTCGAGACGTTCCGCGAGGCGCTTCGCGAGGTCGGATTCCGGGCCGAACGCGCCGACGCCGGCGGTGAGGGATCGATCGAGGACGCCGATCCGAGCCACGCCGTCGCGGTGACGGCGGTTCCGGCGGTGTTCGACGCGACGCTGGACCCGGATCTCCTGCGGGACGTGCTCGCCGCCTTCGCCGACGAGGTGACCGCCGGCGACCGCCCCGTCTCGGAGGTCGCCGACGCGCTGTTGGCCGATCTCGCCTGTTATCCCTCCGTGACGGGCAACACGTCGCTGACGGAGGGGAGCGTCGCCGATCTGCTCGACGCCCTCGACGACTGTGAGAACCCCTACGCGTGCCCGCACGGGCGGCCGGTGCTCGTGGAGTTCGGACGCGAGGAGATCGAGGACCGGTTCGAGCGCGACTACCCCGGCCACGGCGGGCGACGCGCGGAGTAGATCGCGCGACCGCCGGCGCGGGGTCCCGCCGGCGTGGCCCGGGCGACCGCGATCCCCGCCGCGCTTCCAGACCCTTCTTGGTGGCCCCGGCCGTCGGCCCGCGCATGACCGACCTCGTCACGTTCGGGGAGACGATGCTTCGCCTCTCCCCGCCGCAGGGGACGCGACTGGAGACGACCGCGGAGTTCGACGTGCGCGTCGGCGGCGCCGAGAGCAACGTCGCCGTCGCGGGCGCGTCGCTGGGACAGGACGCGGTGTGGCTGTCGAAGCTCCCCGACTCGCCGCTGGGCCGGCGCGTCGTCAGCGAACTGCGCGCCCACGGCGTCCGCACCGGCGTCGCGTGGGACGACGACGCGCGCCTCGGCACGTACTACTTGGAGCACGGCGGCGAGCCCCGCGGCACGAACGTCATCTACGACCGGGCCGACTCCGCGGTGACGACGGTGACCCCCGAGGACCTTCCCGTGGGCGTGCTCGACGACGCGACCGCGTTCCACACCACCGGGATCACGCCGGCGCTGTCGACGCGGGCGGCAGAGACGACCGCGGCGGTGCTCGAGCGCGCGAGCGCCGCGGGCGCGACGACGAGCCTCGACCTGAACTACCGGAGCAAGCTCTGGAGCCACGAGGCGGCCCGCGAGACGCTGCGGGACCTGTTCGCGCACGTCGACGTGCTGTTCGTCGCGAAGCGCGACGCCGAGGCGGTGCTCGACCGCGACGGCGAGGCCGTCGAGGTCGCCCACGGGCTGGCGACCGACTTCGGCTTCGAGACGGTCGTCGTCACCCGCGGCGACAGCGGGGCGCTCGCGCTCCACGGCGAGGAGGTGTTCGAACAGCCAGTCTACGAGGCGGACACGCTCGACGCCATCGGTACCGGCGACGCGTTCGTCGGCGGCTTCCTCTCGAAGCGGTGCGACGGCGGCGACGTCGACGCCGCCCTGGAGTGGGGCGCCGCGACCGCGTCGCTCAAGCGGACGATATCCGGCGATCTGGCCGTCGTCACCCCCGAGGAGGTCGAGCGCGTGATCGAGGAGGGCGACGGCGGGATCTCGCGGTAGGACGGACGCTCGATCAGGCGCGTTCGCGAGCGATCAGGCGCGTCCGCGGCCGGTCCCAGCCGACTCCTCGGCGTGGTCCAGCGCGGTCGCGTACGCCTCGCGGACCTCCGAGAACGCCTCCCGGCTCCCGCCCTGGTCCGGGTGGGTCTCTTTCACCTTCTCGCGGTAGGCCCGCTCGACGGACGCCTCGTCGGCTGACGCCGGCAACCCGAGCGTGTCGAAGGCGGCAGTCACCGGCGCCGTCGCCGGCTCGGGGTCGAGGTGAACGTCGGGAACCTCGAACGGGAGGCGCCGCCCGAGGTGGCGACCGGGCATCTCGTGTTCACAGAGGATCGCGTGGGTGTTCCCCTCATCGTCGTCGCGGATACCGAAGTAGGCGTGCACGTCGAAGGTGAGCGCGACGTCCCGCTCTGGGAGGTAGAACTCGACGCGCGTGCCGTCGAGGTCGGCGTCCTCGACGAACCGCTCGTCGATGCGCCGGAGATAGTCGCGGATCTCGGTCTTCCGTCGGAGCGACCCCTGGTCGGGGCCGCCGGTCCGTGCCGGCGGGTCCGGGAACAGCCGGTTGGCCGCGAGGAAGACGCTCGCGACGCCGGCCGAGGCGACCACCCCGGCGGCGACGCCCCACACGAGCCAGCCCGGCAGCGCCGCGAGCCACTCACCGATCACACCCGCGATTGGCGGCGGTCGCTATTGAACCCCTCGCCGGCCGGGAGGGCGCTCGGCCGACGCAGTCGCCGGCGCGGGCGCCAGCACGGGGTCGAGACGGCGTGAAAACAGGGCGGTTTCGTCGTCGTCGCTCAGATCATCCCGTTGTCCTTCAGCCCCTCGATGACGTCGTCGACGAGGGTCTCGACGTCCTCGTAGGGGAAGTCCTGACTGGATCCCAGCTTCGCCGCCAACTCCATCGCGGTGACCGAGAAGTCGCCGGACTCGAACTTCGTTCCCGGACCCTGCGGCAGCGCGGGCACGAGGTCCATCTGGCTCGACACCGGGAAGTCGGCGCCGGAGAACGCGTCTGTGAACTGCTCTCGGAGGTCGGCCTCGACGTCTTCGGACATACGCCCACAGCGGGGCGATGGCCGCAAAAGCGTTCCGGAACCACAGGGAACTCCGGGAGAGTTTTCACACCCGGCGGTCCGGGCCGGAACCCCGACGATTAATCGTGACCGCGCCGAACCGCCCGGCATGGCGTTCGATTTCGACTTCGACCTGCTGCGCGAGTTGACCGAGGCCAGCGGCGTCCCCGGCTACGAGGACCGCGTCCGCGACCGCGTGCGAACCGTGTTCGAGGGAGCCGTCGACGAGGTGCGCACCGATTCGATGGGCAACGTGATCGGCACGATCGAGGGCTCCGGTGACTACGAGGTCGCCGTCGCCGCCCACATGGACGAGATCGGGTTCATGGTGAAGCACGTCACCGACGACGGCTTCCTCAAGGTCGACGCCCTCGGCGGCTGGGACGCCCGGGTGCTGCGCGCCCAGCGTGTCCGCGTTCACACCCAACAGGGGGACCTCACGGGCGTCATCGGCTCGGTGCCGCCGCACACGCTCTCGGAGGAGGACCGCGAGAAGGAGGACGCCGTCGAGGACGTGGTGATCGACCTCGGGCGCGAGGGCGAGGAGGTCGAGGAGGTCGTCTCCGTCGGCGACCTCGTCACGATGGAGCAGTCGACGGTGAAGATGGGCGACACGGTCACCGGGAAGGCGCTCGACGACCGCGTGTGCCTGTTCGCGATGCTGGAGTCCGCCCGCGAACTGGAGGATCCGGAGGCGACGATCCACTTCTGTGCGACCGTTCAGGAGGAGGTCGGCCTGCGCGGCGCGCAGGCGCTCGGCGTCGACGTGGATCCGGACCTCGCGGTCGCGCTCGACGTGACGATCGCCTCCGACACCGCCGGCGTCGCCGAGGACAAGCAGGTGACCCGCCTGGGTGAGGGCGCGGCGGTGAAGCTGAAGGACGGTTCGGTGATCACGAACCCGAAGGTGACGCGTCGCCTGCGCGACGTGGCCGAGGCCGAGGGGATCGAGCATCAACTGGAGGTGCTTCCGTCGGGCGGCACCGACACCGCGGCCTTCCAGAAGGCCAACGGCGCGAAGCCGGTCGGCGCGCTGTCGATCCCGACGCGGTACCTCCACACCGTGACCGAGACCGCCCACGGCGACGACATCCGCTCGACGATCGACCTGCTGACGGCGTTCCTCGCGAGCGAGGACGGCAGCCAGGACTACTCGCTGTGAGTCGACGGCGACGCTCCCGGTGAAAACGGCCGTCGAAGGTACCCGGTCCGAGGATCCGTTCGACCACAACGCGAGTTCGGAGCGGTCCCCCCCTGACGGAACCGCTCCCGGTCGGAGAACCGACCGTCGTGTGCCCTCCCGTTCCCTCTCGCTCCCCGACTCCGAATTCGGTGTCTCGGAGTTGTATCTATCGAAACGCCGACACTACATCCCGGATAGGTATCCGGAGGACCCCGGATACCGACACGGTTCGCATCGGACCGCCCGCCGTCTCGCGGTGACACCCCGATGACGCTCGGCCCGTCGGCGGCGACGGCGAGACGCCGCTGAGAATACGGGAGAAGCCATGGCGGTCGCTCGGGGCGGAGCGATCAACGGGGACCGAGCCAAGCGCGAGCTCGGGGCGCTACTCTTCGGGCGGCTCGTAGTCGCCGCCGTACTTCGTGAAGAAGAACGCGAGGCCGAGCGTCGACACCATCGCGATGAACGAGGCGATGCCGAGGCTCTTCGCGGAGTCGGGCACCTCCGGCGGGCCGGCGGCCGTCGGCTCGGGCGTCGGGAGCTGTTCGACGACCTCGACGGTGCCGACCATTCCGAGCGACCGGTGCGGTTCGCAGTAGTACTCGTAGGTTCCGGTCGTCTCGAACGTCACCTCGAACGAGAACCCCTCGTCTTCCAGGGGCTCGTGACCGGAGACGTCGCCGGGATTCTGGTCGAACAGGACGTTGTGACCGTCGGAGACCCAGTCGAACGTGACGGTCGTGCCGGGCGTCACGTACAGCGGTTCGTCGGTGCCGGGCGTGTACTTCAGCCCGTCGCTGCCGGCGCCGACCTCGACGGTTCCCTCGCCGTCCGCGGTCGCCTGTGCGGCTGCGGTTCCGGCGCCGGCTGCGACCGCGCCAGCCGCGGCGGTCGCGCCCGCCGCCCCCCGGATGAAGCTCCGGCGGCTGAGCGTGTCGTCTTCCATGCTCGCGGCTTGGCGTGTCCCGAACCTATATCCGTCGATCGAATCCGTGGCGGGACGGCGGTGCGGTGGCGGTACGGACGCGGGGGCGGTGCGGTCACGGTCGCTGAAGCGGTGCGGAAGCGGTGCAAAAGTCGCTAGCCGTTGTTCCGCGAGCGAGGCCGAAGGCCGAGCGAGCTGGAACTTTGGCAGTACCAGAATCGCTCCGCGATTCTGGTTAGTAGTCGGATTCAGGAGGAATCCGACGACATGAACGGGTTTTCGCCGAGCGGTTCCCGCAGTCGTTCGAGAGGCGCTTCGCGCCTCTCGTGATGCTGCCGGAACGCTCCGCGTTCCGGCCGCTGACCAGACGCCGCCGGCGTCTGGTAATGACGAGAGACGCCGGAGGCGTCTCTCGAACCACGGCCGGCGCAGCCGGCCGCGAGGAAACCCGAGGCGAAAAGCGGTTCTTTAGAGCCAGCCGTGCCCGTCGATCGCGTCCTCGTAGCAGTCCACCCACTCGTCGAGCACCTCGTCGTGGTCGAAGCCGGCGAACCCGTCGCTCGTCTCCCACTCCGGGAGGTCGCCGCAGGCGACGATCTCGTCGGCCAGTTCCTGCGGCGAGGTGACGAGGCGGCCACGGTCGAGTCCCTCGACGAGTTCGTGCGCCGAGGAGCCCGCCTGGTACTCCACGATGCCGATGCAGCCGCACGCCAGCGCCCACAGCAGTTCGGTCGCGAACGGCTCGTACGTCGCCGTCTGCGCGAACACGTGCGAGCCCTTGAGCACCGGCACGAACTCCTCCGGGGGGAGGTCGCCGAGGAACTGCACGCGGTCGTCGATCCGGAGGTCCGCAACCATCCGCTCGGCGTCGGCGCGGGCGGGGCCGTCGCCGACGATCGCCGCGCGCCAGTCGCGGTCGCGCAGCTCCGCCAGCGCGAGGAGGAACTCGCCGACGTTGGCGTCGTCGTCGAGGTCGCGGCCCCACACCACGTCGAAGCGGTCGTCCGCGTCGGCCGAGCGAACCAGATCGATGTCGATGCTCTCGGGGATCACCCGGACGTTCACGTCGCTGGCGCCGTGTTCGCGAACGGCCGTGCGGACCGTCTCGGAGGGAGCGATCACGCGGTCCGCGCGCGTCGCCGCCTTTCGGTATCGGCGGCCGGAGCCGCGCTCGGGGTCGCGCTCCCACCAGTCGAGGACGAGCGGGACCCGCAGCATCGCGGCGGTCGTCTTCGCGGTCGTCGCGTGTCCCGGCGGGACGGAGACGGCGTGGACGACGTCCGGGTCGACGCGGCGGAGGACGAACGGGAGCTTCGACCGGAACCGTCCCGCCGAGGGGCGCTCGGTGACGGCGTGGTACTCGATCCCGTCCTGTTCGAAGTGTCCGATCTCGCCGCCCCACCACTGCGCGCACAGCCAGTGGACGTCGTGGCCGCGGGCGGCGAGGTCGGCGGCGACGCGACGCGTCCGACGGACCGCGGGTGCGTCCCGCGTTGCTGTCGTGTCCATCGAAACCACCGCGACGCGCATGTGCGATCGGCTACCAGTGGGGGAATAAAAAGGGAGGCGATACTTCCCCGGGGTCATCGATCACCGGGGGCGGTCGTTCCCCGGCGCGCTGCCGGGGCGGCGGAACCTGTTCGGCGACCAGAACGTTTTCGATGCGCGCCCGGGACTACTACGTCATGACCGACCCGACGTACGACATCGAGCGGTACCTGAACGTTCGCTCGGCCCACAGCGCGGCGTTCGCCCCGGACGGAACCCTCGCGTTCCTGATGGACACCACCGGCACGCCGCAGGTGTGGAGCCTCGACGAGCCGGGCGCTTGGCCCGAGCAACACACCTTCGACGAGGAGCGCGTCACGTTCGTGGACTGGTCGCCCGAGCGCCGCGAACTCGCCTTCGGGATGGACGAGGGCGGGAACGAACGGATGCAGCTGTTCCGGCTCGACCCCGACAGCGGGGTCGTCACCGAGCTGACCGGGATGCCCGAGGCGAAACACCGCTGGGGCGGCTGGTCCCACGACGGCGAGCGGTTCGCGTTCGCCTCGAACCGTCGCGACGAGGCCGTCTTCGACGTGTACGTACAGGGACGCGACGAGACCGGAGGCGAGGCCGAGTTGGTGTACGAGGGCGACGGCTGGCTCTCGGTGGCGGGGTGGTCGCCCGACGACACGCGGCTGCTCGTCCACGAGGCACGGGGGAGCTTCGATCACGACCTCCACGTGTTCGACGTGGAGACGGGCGATCTCACCAATCTGACTCCCCACACGACCGAGGCCCGATTCCAGAGCCCCGAGTGGGCGCCCGACGGCGACAGCGTGTACGTGTGCACGGATCACGCCTCGGACACGCTCCGGCTGGAGCGCATCTCCCTCGGCGGCGAGGGCGAGGACGGGGGCGACGGCGACGGGGACGGCGCCGACGGTGATGCCGCGCTCGGCGACCTGTTCGTCGTCGAGGACGGCGACGGCTGGAACGTCGACGGCGTCGTCATCGACGAGGACACCAACCGCGTCGCCTACTCGCGCAACGTCGACGGTTACACCGAGATCACCGTCGGCGAGTTCACCGCCCCGGACCGGATCGATCGGTTCGCCGAACCGGCCCTCCCGAAGTGCGTCGCCGGCGGCGTGTCTTTCGGCCCCGACGCCGACCGACTGGCCGTCACTGTCACCGGCAGCACCGTCAACACGAACACGTACGTCGTGGACGTGAAGTCCGGCGAGGCGACCCGGTGGACCCACGCCGCGACCGCGGGTATTCCCGAGGAGACGTTCGTCGAGCCGGAGTTGGTTCACTATCCCACCTTCGACGGCCGCGAGATCCCCGCGTTCTTCTCGACCCCGGACGACGCGCCCGAGGGAGACACGCCGGTCATCGTCGACATCCACGGCGGCCCCGAGAGCCAGCGACGCCCCTCGTTCAACGCCGTCAAGCAGTACTTCCTCAACAACGGCTACGCCGTGTTCGAGCCGAACGTCCGCGGTTCCTCGGGCTACGGGAAGGCGTACGCGCACCTGGACGACGTGGAAAACCGGATGGACTCGGTGGCGGACATCGAGGCGGCCGTCGAGTGGCTCCACGACCACCCGGTCGTCGACCCCGACCGGATCGTCGCGTTGGGCGGCAGCTACGGTGGCTTCATGGTGCTTTCGGCGATGACCGAGTACCCGGACCTGTGGGCCGCGGGGATCGACATCGTCGGCATCGCCAGCTTCGTCACGTTCCTCGAGAACACCGGTGACTGGCGCCGCGAGCTACGCGAGGCCGAATACGGCGACCTGGAGGACGACCGGGAGTTCCTGGAGTCCGTCTCGCCGATCAACCACGCACACGAGATCGCCGCGCCGCTGTTCGTCCTCCACGGCGCGAACGACCCGCGCGTCCCCGTCGGCGAGGCCGAGCAGATCGTCGAGGAGGCGAGCGAACACGTCCCCACCCGGAAGCTGATCTTCGAGGACGAGGGACACGGCTTCTCGAAGCTCGAGAACCGGATCGAGGCGTACCGCGCGATCGTCGAGTTCCTCCGGGAACACGTGTGATCGCGAGGCTGCGACTACGTGGGCGGATCTGCGGGTCGCTCAAAAGCGGGGAGTATCGGCCGGACCCGGACCGTCTCGGGCTGTCAATTCATAGCATGCGTTCAGACGAATAAGTTATCTCTTTGCGATCCATCAGATCGGTTGAGCGATCGATGCCTTCCTCTCACGACGCCCGCGTGCTCGTCGCGGTGTCAGATCGGGCGCCGAGCGACTACGGCGCGGACGTCGTGGAGTCGATCGAGTCGCGACTCGACGCGACCGTCCTACACAAGCGTGGCAGCGTCGCCACGGAGTTCCTCCGCGAGCTCGGGCCGACACTCGACTGTGCCGTCGTCCTCGCCGATCAATCGAACTGTATGGAGAGCCTCGCCGCCGCGGCCGGGGAGGTACCGTTGATCGTCTACGGAGACGAGGTGCCGTCGGTGCCCGTCGACGAGGTCATCGCCACGGACGGCGGGGCGGACCTGCTCGCGCGCCGCGTGTCCGAGCACATCGAGCGCGAGCGCGAGCGCAACGCCCTCGCGGAGGCGAACACGAAGCTGTCGGCGCTGAACGCGTACACCGAGGAACTGACCGGCTGTCAGTCCGTCGAGGAGGTGAGCGACACGGTCGTGTCGGCGGTGACGAACGCGCTCGGTCACGGCCGGTGCGTGCTCGCGTTGCGCGACGGCGACGAGTTCTATCCACACGGCCACACGCTCGAGATCGAGGAGAACGTCCACCTGAACATCGAGAAGGGTATCGCCGGGCGGACGTTCCGCACGGGCGAGGCCCAGGTCGTCCACGACTACCAGTCGGACCCGGACCGGGAACGGGACGTCGAGGAGCTTCGGTCGGTGGTGAGCGCCCCCGTCGGCGATCTGGGCGTGTTGCAGGTGCGCAGCGAGCGAGCGTCCGCCTTCGACCGCCAGGACGCCGAGTTCCTCGAGATCGTCGGCTCGCACGCCGCGGAGGCGCTCGCGCGGCTCGAACGGGAGGCCGATCTCCGCGTCGAGCGCGACCGGCTGCACTACTTCTTCGACGGGATCCAGTCGCCGGCGGTGTACGTCGAGTCGAAGGACGGGTCCGAGCCGGTACTCGCGGAGGTCAACACGGCCTACGAGGCGCTGTTCGGCGCCGACGGCCTCGGCGAACCGGTATCGAGCGCGTTTCCGACGGGGACCGAACGGGAGCTGTTCGGCGCCGATGGCCCCGATGAAGTCGTCCACCGCGACATCACCCGGGAGACGGTCGACGGCTCGGCCGATCTCGTCGTGGGCGTGATCCCGATTCCGCTCTCCGGCGTTGAGAGTGCCGCCTTCGGCCTGTATGCGGCCGATGTCGAGTTCCCGTAGCGGGGTTCGGTCCGGGCGCCGGCGATTTCGGGGGGGTCCGAGGGGACCCGGCGAGGCACATGGACGTCCGTTAAAGTCAACACCGGCGGCATCCAACCGGGTGGCATGAGTACACAAGAACGCGAGGAGGGGCGGCAGATCCGCTGTCTCATCGCGAAGGTCGGTCTGGACGGTCACGACCGCGGCGCCCACGTCATCTCGCGGGCGTTTCGCGACGCCGGCTTCGAGGTCATCTACTCGGGACTGCACCGCGCGCCGGACGAGATCGTGCAGGCGGCCGTCCAGGAGGACGTGGACGTCCTCGGGATCTCGATCCTCTCGGGGGCGCACAACACGCTCGTCCCGAAGATCGTCGAGGGGCTGAAGGAGTACGACGCCTTCGAGGACACGCTGATCCTCGTCGGCGGGATCATCCCCGACGACGACCGCGACGAGATGCTCGAGATGGGCGTCGGCGCCGTCTTCGGCCCGGGCACCCCGATGGAGGAGACGATCGAGTTCGTCCGCGAGAACGTCCACGACCGCGAGTGATGACGGCCACAGGGACGGAGTCGGCGCTGGTCGGTGACCTGCTGGACGGGAAACACCGGGCGCTCGCGCGCGTCATCACGAAGATCGAGAACCGCTCGCCGGGGTACCGCGACATCGTCTCCGCGCTCCATACGCACACCGGCACCGCGGACGTGATCGGGATCACGGGCAGCCCCGGCGCCGGCAAGTCGACGCTGGTCGACAAGCTGGCGAGGACGTACCGCGACCGCGGCGAGACGGTCGGCGTCATCGCGGTCGACCCCTCCTCGCCGTACACCGGCGGGGCGGTGCTGGGCGACCGCATCCGAATGGCCTCCAACGTCGGCGACATGGACGTGTTCTTCCGGTCGATGAGCGCGAGAGGAACGCTGGGCGGGCTCTCGACGGCCACGTCGGACGCGGTGAAGGCGCTCGACGCGTTCGGCAAGGACAAGGTGATCATCGAGACGGTCGGCGCCGGACAGAACGAAGTGGACATCGTGAAGACCGCGGACACGGTGTGCGTGCTCGTCCAGCCGGGGTCGGGCGACGACGTGCAGATGCTGAAGGCGGGGATCCTCGAGATCGGCGACGTGTTCGTCGTCAACAAGGCCGACATGGACGGCGCCGAGCGCACCGTCGCCGAGCTGGAGGAGATGATCCACATGCGCGAGAACCCCGCCGCGGGGCTGAACACGGGCCACCACGGCCCCGTCGACGACGAGGAGATGGAGCAGGTCGCCCTCGACGACCCCGACGAGGAGGCGTGGGACCCCCGGGTCGTCGAGACGGTCGCCACCGACGCCACCGGCGTCGACGACCTGATCGACACGCTCGACGAGCACGCCGCGTGGCTCAGCGAGACGGGGCGGATCGACGACCGGGCGCGCACGCGCTACGCCGAGGAGATCCGACAGTTGATCCGCGCCGACACCGCGCGGCTGCTGGAGGAGGTGATCGACGCCCGCGGCGGGATCGACGCGCTCGCCGACGACGTGCTGTCGAAGGAGACGGACCCGTACAGCGTGGCCGACGAGTTGGTCGGGCCGGTGCGGGAGTGCGTCGACGAGGAGTTGGAGCGGTGAGCCGCCTCGTTCGTCCGTAGCGACGGGCGGGATTCGAACTCGCCGCCCGCGCTCCGGTGCACCGGCCGGTCGGCGAACCTGACCGAATCGAGACGATCGAAAGCTCCGAACCGAGCCGGACCGAGTTACCCCGTCAGAGGTACGTGAACCACTCCTCGTGGTCGTCGGTGCGACGCTCCACGAGGTCGAAGAACGCGGTCTGCAGCTCCTCGGTGATCGGCCCGCGCGAGCCGTTGCCGATCTCGACGTTGTCCACCTGCCGGATCGGCGTGACCTCCGCCGCGGAGCCGGTGAAGAACAACTCGTCGGCCGTGTTCAACTCGCCCCGAGAGATGCTCACGTTGTCGTGGACGGTGTAGCCGCGCTCGCGCGCCAGTTCGATCACCGTGTTGCGGGTGATCCCGTCGAGGATCGACTCCGAGAGCCCGGGCGTGAAGATCTCGCCGTCGCGCACGAGGAAGATGTTCTCGCCGGGACCCTCCGCGACGTTGCCCTCCTTGTTGAGGACGATCGCCTCCTTGTAGCCGTTGCGGCGGGCCTCCTCGCCCGCGAGCAGGGAGTTCACGTACAGCCCCGTCGTCTTCGCGTTCGTCGGGATCTGCGAGGAGGAGTGCTTTCGCCACGAGGACACCATCGCCTTGATGCCGTTCTCCAGCGCGTCCTCGCCGAGGTACGTGCCCCACGGCCACGCCGCGATCGCCACGTCCGTCGGGCAGTCGCCCGGCGCGACACCGAGGCTGTGGTAGCCGTAGTAGGCGATGGGGCGGACGTACGCCGAGTCGAGGTCGTTGCGGCGGATGACCTCCATGGTCGCCTCGGTCAGTTCCTCCCGCGAGTAGGGGATCTCCATGTCGTACGGCTTCGTCGACTCGAAGAAGCGGTCGAGGTGCTCCTCCCAGCGGAACACCGCCGTCCCCTCCTCGGTGTCGTACGCGCGCACGCCCTCGAAGACGCCCGTGCCGTAGTGGAGTCCGTGCGTGAGGACGTGCGTCGTCGCGTCCTCCCAGTCGACGTACTCGCCGTTCTGCCAGATGGTGTCGACGTCCATCTCCGTGAAGCCAGCCATACGCGGTCGCAGGATTTGCCGGACAATAAATACCACAGAAACGACCGGCGGGCTTCCCCGCCTCCGTCGGCGCCGCCGGCCGAGTCGCCGGCGCCGTTCGAGCCGGAGAGATCGCGAATCGCGATCCCCATTTACGACCATGAATAATAAACTCGTATGATTTAATTACTTTCAGGAATTGCGTGCCGGTGATGGACACGCAACCGCCACGCGCCGACGGAGCCGACGGCGACGCACGGCGGCCGACGCTCGGGGAAGCGCTCGTGCCGCTGGCGGTCGTCGTCGCCTCGTTGGGCGTCGGCTCGGGGCTGCTCGGACTGGCCCCGCACGGACCGCTGCTGTGGAGCATCGCGTTCGCCGGGCTGTTCGCGCGCTACCGGCTCGGCTACGACTGGGACGGCGTGTACGACGCCGCCGAGGGCGGCCTGCGGATGGGTATGCAGGCCGTGTTGATCCTGTTCGTCATCTACGGGCTGATCGCGACGTGGACCAGCGCGGGAACGATCCCGGGGCTGATGTACTACGGGCTGGGGCTGCTGTCGCCGCAGGTGTTCCTCCCGGTGACGGCCGTACTCGCGGCGGTCGTCGCCTTCGCGATCGGCTCGTCGTGGACGACCGTCGGGACGCTGGGCGTCGCCTTCATCGGCATCGGGAGCGGGCTGGGCGTGTCGGCGCCGATGACGGCCGGGGCCATCGTCTCCGGTGCCTACGCCGGCGACAAGCAGAGCCCGCTGTCGGACACCACCAACCTCGCGGCGGCGGTGACGAACACCGATCTGTACGATCACATCAACGCCATGCGCCTCGGCACCGCCGTCGCGCTCGGCCTCTCGGTCGTCGGCTACGCGGTCCTCGGCGCCTTCGTCGTGACCGGATCTGGCGGCGACACCGCCGCCATCACCGAGCCGCTGGCGTCGACGTACGCGCTCGGTCCGCTGGTGTTCCTTCCGCTGGTGGTCACGTTCGGCCTCGCGATCCGGGGGTACCCGGCGCTGCCGGCGCTGATCGCCGGCGTGTTTGCGGGCGCCGGGACGACCGTGCTCGCGCAGGGTCGCTCGTTCACCGCCGCCTGGGACGCGTTCCTGAACGGCACCGCGCCCGAGACCGGGAGCGAACTCGTCAACGGTCTGCTGTCGACCGGCGGGCTCGCGGGCTCGGGCTGGACCATCGCCGTCGTCGTCGCGGCGTTGGCGTTGGGCGGCCTGCTGGAGGGCACCGACGTGCTCGCGGTGGTCGCGGACCGCCTCACTGACGTGGTGTGGTCGCGCAACTCCCTCGTCATCGGTACCGGCGCGGCCGCGCTCCTCACGAACGCGTTCACCGCCCAGCAGTACATGAGCATCGTCGTTCCCGGCGTGAGTCTCCGGGAACTGTACGACGAGTACGGTCTCGACTCGCGGGACCTCTCGCGGGCCGTCGAGGCCGCCGGTACCCCCACCGGGCCGCTGTTCCCGTGGCACGCCGGCGCCGTCTTCATGGCGGCGGCGCTCGGCTTCGAGTCGTCGTGGGCGTTCGTCCCGTACTACTTCTTCGGGCCGCTGTCGGTGCTGGCGCTCGTCGGGATGGCGCTGGTCGGGCGGGCGACGACGCCGACGGAGGCGCCGGCGGGGGCCGTACCCGCGGACGACTGAGGCGAGACGCGAGCGAAGCGAACGTCTCGGGAGATCGGCGTTCGCAAATCGCTCCGAGATTTGTGAGCTCACGAGACCGGAGGTCTCGTGAACGGAGCGGTCCTGTGCCGCTCCGCCCTGGAAGGCGAGACGGGCGTCCAAAACGTCCTCAGAAACAGTCAGGAGGGTCCGAGACGCCCCGCCCGCGCTCCTACCGCAGCGCCTCGACCAGTTCCTCGCCCTCGACGTACGGGAAGCCGTGGCGCCCGGCGTACTCCCGGGCGGCCGCCGGCGACAGCGCCCGGCCGGTCTCGTCGTCGAGCATCTCACAGACGACGACCGCGGGCGGCTGGTTCGTCTCGGCGGCCATCGCGAGTCCCAGCTCCGTGTGACCCAGGCGGTCCGAGAGGCCGTCAGGAGCACCGCGGAGCACGTGGACGTGGCCGGGCGCGCGGAACTCGGCGGCGAACTCCTCGGGACCGTAGTCGACCCCGGCGTCGACGGCCGAGGCCATCGACGACAGTTCCGTGATCGTCAGCGCCCGGTCGTCGTCGGTGATCCCGGTGAAGGTGTCGCGGTGATTCACCGGCAGCGAGAACGACGACCGGTCGTCGTACGCGAGGTCGTGGCTTCCGGCCGCCGGGTGGTCGATCTGATCCTCGAGGAACGGCAGCCCGGCCGCGTCGGCGACCGGGTCGGAGACGGCGACGCAGATCAGCCCGCCGGCGTCGTTGCGCATGCGCGCCACGTCCGCCGGGGCGACCGCGCCGGCCGGGTACACCAGATCGGTCTCCCCCTCCCGATCGTCGAAGTCGTGGACGAGCACCGGCTCTCCGGCGCGAAACGCCGCGAGCGCGCGGTCCAGTCGTCCGGCTTGGCTGCTCACGCCGACCCCCCGAAATCCGCGGTCTCGGCCGGCGACGCCGGCTCGTCGGCCCGCTCGGCGTCGGTGACACGGACGCGGACCTCGTCGCCGTCGTCGAGGTCCAGCTCCTCGCGCAGCTTCGCGGGCGCGATCAGTTCGAGCTGGTCCTCGTCGTGGTGGGTTCGCTCGGGGACGATGACGTGGACCGGCTCGAACGCCTCGCCGTCGGCGACCACCTCGGCCGCGTAACACGTCGCCGGTCCGAACGTCCGGTCCTCGTCCTCCCAGCCGTCGATGGGGACGCCCTCGACCGAGTCCAGACCGGCCCGGGCGCGGACGGCCGCCTCCGACAGATCGACGTTCAGCGTGCCCGGGAACGGCTCGTAGCCGAGGCGCTCGACGAACTGCTCGTGGTAGCCCGACAGCTGGATGTAGTGGCGTCCTTCGCCCATTCCGGAGGTAACCGTCCCCGGGAGGGTGAGCCCCGCATCGCCCTCGAACAGCCGGCGGTAGTCCGTGTACTCCGCGCGCAGGCGGCGCTCGCCCGCGTCCGTCACCGTCACCCACTGCCCGTCGCCGACGACGTCGCGATCGAGCAGCCCCGCGGCCTCGAGCCGCTGGAGCCGCCGGGAGGCCGTCTGACTGGAGGCGTCGAGCCGCTCGCCCAGCGTCGAACAGGAGACCTTCACCGGCTCGCGGAGTCCGCCCCGGAGCGCGACCGTCTTCAGCGCCGCCACCTCGTCGTGGCCGACGGTCGTCGTGGAAGTACTCATTACCCGCGTCTCGGTTCCCGCGGCCCAAAAGCATACCGAATGCGGTACGCATAACAGAAACGTTACGCTTCGTCACACAACCGAGAGTCCTACCGGAACTGCGGACCCGATACACCAAAAGGCGTCGGTGTCGGTGAGCCGGGATGTCCCGGAGGCGATCGCGGACGCCGCCGGCGACACCGTCGGCGGCGCGGTTCGGAAACCCATTTATCGGCGGCGGGGAAAGCCACGCGCATGTTCAGACAGTTCCGGTCGGCCGTGGCGGGAGCGCTGACGGACGCGCTCGCCGACCTCGGCTATCCGACCGACGACCTCGGTATCGAGGACCCGCCCGACGGCGTCGACGCGACGCTGGCCTCCAGCGTCGCCTTCAGGCTCGCGAGCGAGGCGGGCGCGCCCCCGCCGCGGGTGGCCGCCGAGGTCGCCGAGACGGTCGACGTGGCGCCCACGGAGTACCTCGCGCGCGTCGACACCAGCGGTCCGTACGTGAACTTCTTCGTCGACGAGGCGTACCTCGCTGACACGCTCGATGCCGCCCGCGACACGGAGTACGGGCGGCTCCCGCCGAAGGACGAGTCGGTCGTCGTGGAACACACCTCCGCGAACCCGACCGGCCCGGTCCACGTCGGGCGCGCGCGCAACCCGATCATCGGCGACGCCGTCGCCAACGCCGTCGACTACGCCGGTTACGACGTGGACCGCCACTACTACGTCAACGACGCCGGCCGCCAGATGGCGATCTTCACGTGGGCCTACGAGACGTTCGACGAGTCGGAGCTGCCCGAACCGGCCCGTGAGAAGGACGACTACGACCTCGTGCGCTACTACCGCAAGGGCAACGAGGTACTGGAGGAGGGCGACGAGGAGGCGATCGAGGCCGCCGAGGCGGAGATCGCCTCGATCCTGCAGGGTCTGGAGTCGGGCGACGAGGAGACGTACGAGCGCGTCAGCGAGGTCGTCGACACCGTGCTCGCGGGCATGGAGGCGTCGCTCGCGCGTCTCCCGGCCGCGTTCGACGAGTTCGTCAAGGAGACGCGCTTCATCCGCGACGGGTCCTGCGACGTGGTCGCCGAGCGTCTGAAGGCCCTCGACGAGTCCGTCCTCGAGGAGGGCGCCTGGCAGGTCGACCTGAGCGAGTACGGCTACGAGAAGAAGCTCGTGTTCCTCCGCTCGGACGGCACCTCGCTGTACACCACCCGCGACCTCGCACACCACGAGTGGAAGTTCGAGAACTACGACCGCGCGGTGACGGTGCTCGGGGAGGACCACAAGCTGCAGGCCGGTCAGCTGCAGGCCGCCCTCGAGCTCCTCGGCAACGACACCGACCGCCTGCAGTCGACGTTCTACTCGTACGTGAACCTCCCCGAAGGAAAGATGTCCACGCGCGCGGGCACGGCGGTCAACCTCGACGACCTCCTCGACGAGGCGATCGACCGCGCCCGCGAGGAGGTGGAGCGCCGGATGGACGACCGCATCCGCGACGACGACCTCACCGACGAGGACGTCGACCGCATCGCCCGGCAGGTCGGCATCGGCGCCGTCCGCTACGACATCGTCAGCAAGCAGCCGACCAAGTCGATCACCTTCGAGTGGGACCGCGCGCTCGACTTCGAGGCGCAGTCGGCGCCGTACGTCCAGTACGTCCACGCGCGCTGCTGCGGCATCGTCGCCGAGGCGGGAGACGAGGGGCTCGCCCCCGACGCCGCCGTCGATCCCGAGACGCTGTCGACGCCCGAGGAGCGCGACCTGCTGAAGGTCGTCGCGCACTTCCCCGCCGTCGTCGAGCAGGCGGCCGAGGATCTGGAGCCACATCGCGTCGCCACCTACACCCGCGAGTTCGCCGAGACGTTCAACGCCTTCTACCGCGAGTGTCCCGTGCTCACCGCCGACGACGAGGCGACCCGCGAGGCCCGCCTCGCGCTCGTCGCGGCCGCGCGACACACGATCGCGAACGCGCTCGACGTGCTCGGAGTCGAGGCGCCCGAGTCGATGTAGGAAGGGAAGAACGCCGCGGTCGCCACTCTCGTCCCCGTTTTCGGACCGGGCCGGCTACGCTGCCAGCGGCAACAGCGCGCCCGACGGCGTGATCAGGCTCCCGCCGACCGAGAGCACCGCGATAGCGCCCAGTCCGAGCGCGAGGACGATGAAGACGAGGATCCACCAGATCGGCACGGAGTCGTTGCCTGCTTCGCTCATACTCGTGAGAGGCGGGGGCGACGAAAAGAAACTCCCGGTTCGAGTCCCACGGACGGCTACGACGACCGGAACAGCCGGCCGAAGAAGCCACCGCCGTTGCGGTCGTCACGGTCGTCGTCCTCGCCGTCCGTGTCGTCGTCCGACTCCTGCCGTTTCGCCTGCTCGGTTCGCTCCTTGCTCTGTTGCGCGAACGGGATCACGTCCTCGCCGATCTCCGCGGACTCGCCCGACTCGGCGTCCTCGACCGTCGGCGTTCTCCCCTGATCGCCCCGATCGGGCTCGTACTCGTCGCCCTCGAGCACCGTGCTTCGAGCCGCTGTCGCGGCGTCGTCCTCCGCCTCGTCGTCCCCGGCGGAGTCGTCGTCGAGAATGACCGCGTCGTCGACGGTCGGCACCGAGCCCGTCTCGGCTCCGTCGCCCGCGTCGGCCTCGGCGTCCGGACCGATTTCGGCATCAGCATCGACTTCGGCCCCCACATCGACTTCGGCGTCCGCGTCGGCGCGCTCCGCGTCCGCCTCGGTATCCGTGTCCACCCCGGCCTCCGTGGCGGCCGCCTCCGGCTCCGGGTCGGCGACCGTCTCCGGCTCGCCGTCCACCTCCGGCAGATCGAGCGCGGCCTCGGGGTGCTCGTCGGTCGCGGCCGCCGCCTCGTACTCGGGGTCCTCGGGCGCCGCCCCGGCGTTGTCGGGAGTGACCGCCGGGCGGATCGGCTCGCCGATGAGCGAGGAGGCCAACGACCGGTACGCCGCGGCGGCGTCGCTGTCGGGCGCGTACATCGAGAGGGGACTGCCGGCCGCCTGCGCCTCGGCGACCAGCGCGTCGTCCGGGATCGCGCCGAGTACCGGTACATCGATGTCCCCGGTGTCCTCCTCTCCCTCGGCCTCGTTGAGCGCGAGGCCGGCGACCTCGCCGCCGAGCTTCTCGGTGAGGTCCTGCGTCTTGCGGGTGTTGGCGAGCCCGTCGCGCGTCGGCGTCGACACGAGAAGGACGCCGTCGGCGACCGACAGCGGGAGCGCGGTCTGGTGGGTCAAGCCGGCGCCGGTGTCGACGATCACGTAGTCGGCGCCCGTGATCGCTTCGAGCACGTCGACGATCTCCCCCGGCTCGGCCTTCCGGAAGTGTTCGAGGCTGTCGCCCCCCGGGAGCACCGCGAGGTCGTGTGGTCCCTTGCGGATCGCCTCGGCGGGTTCGGCCTCGCCCGCGAGCACGTCGTGGAGCGTTACCGCCCCGGGTTCGACCCCGAGCGACGGGCCGAGGCTGGCCGACCCGAGGTCGGCGTCGACGGCGACCGTCTCGTAGCCGGCGGCCGCGAGCGTAGCCGCAAGATTGGCGGCTGTGGTCGTCTTGCCGACCCCGCCTTTGACGCTCGCGACGGCGTAGATCTTCGGCATTTACCGTGGCTACGGCGGTCCCAGGTGATAAATGTGGGTCCCCTCACTCGGGTATTCAACAGGTACTTACGCCGCGGAGGGCCTACTAGCCCGTAATGAGCAGCGACGCCCAAGAGGGCCAACCGAGCGAGGACCGACGGAAGTACGAGTTCCGGAAGGTCCTCGACGAACTCGACGACTTCGAGGGCTCGGGGACCCAGCTCGTCACGATCTACATCCCCGACGACAAGCAGATATCGGACGTCGTCGCCCACGTCACCCAAGAGCACAGCGAGGCGTCGAACATCAAGTCCAAACAGACGCGGACGGCCGTGCAGGACGCGCTCACCAGCATCAAGGACCGCCTCCGCTACTACGACGTGTTCCCGCCGGACAACGGGATCGTCATCTTCTCGGGCGCGGTCGACTCCGGCGGCGGCCAGACCGACATGGTGACCAAGGTGTTGGAGTCGCCGCCCGAGCCGATCCAGTCGTTCCGCTACCACTGCGACTCGGACTTCCTCACCCAGCCGCTGGAGGACATGATGACGGACAAGGGCCTGTTCGGGCTCATCGTCCTCGACCGGCGGGAGGCGAACGTCGGTTGGCTCAAGGGCAAGCGCGTCGAGCCCGTCAAGTCGGCCTCCTCGTTGGTTCCCGGGAAGCAGCGGAAGGGTGGCCAGTCCGCCCAGCGGTTCGCCCGCCTGCGCTTGGAGGCCATCGACAACTTCTATCAGGAGGTCGCGGGGATGGCGAACGATCTGATGGTGGACAAACGCCACGACCTCGAGGGAATCCTCGTGGGTGGGCCGTCGCCCACGAAGGACGAGTTCCTCGACGGCGACTACCTCCACCACGAGCTGCAGGACCACGTGCTCGGGAAGTTCGACGTGGCCTACACCGACGAGTCCGGTCTGTACGACCTGGTCGACGCCGCCGGCGACGTGCTGGCCGACCAGGAGGTGATGAAGGACAAGCGGGAGATGGAGGAGTTCTTCGAGAACCTCCACACCGGCGACAAGGCGACCTACGGCTTCGAGCAGACCCGCCGCAACCTCATCATGGGCTCGGTCGAGCGCCTGCTCCTGTCGGAGGATCTGCACCACGACGTCGTCACGTACACCTGTCCGAACGGTCACGAGGAACGCGAGGTCGTCGAGCGGCGCCACTCCACGCCCGAGCACGAGTGCGAGGAGTGCGGGGAGACGGTCCCCGCGAGCGACGCCGGCGAGCGCGAGGACATCGTCGAACACCTCATCGACATCGCCGAGCAGCGCGGCACCGAGACGAAGTTCATCTCCACCGACTTCGAGAAGGGCGACCAGCTCATGGACGCCTTCGGCGGCGTCGCCGGCATCCTCCGCTACTCGACGGGCGTGTAAGTCGATCCCTCGGAAATCGTCCCCCTCGAGATGCTTCCCTCGCGCCCCGTCCCGGCCCCTCTCTCCTCAGCCCTCCGTTCCGTTCCACGTTTCGCCGGCCTCACTCGCCGGCGGTCTGGACCAGCACGACACCGACGACCACCAGCGCGCCGCCAGCGAGCATCGGCGGCGTCACCTGCTCGCCGAGGAACGCGGCGCCCAACGCGACCGCCACCGCCGGCTCCGACGTCGAGAGCACGCCCGCCCGGCCGGCGCCGACGCGCGCCAGTCCCGCGAAGAACGCGAACATCGCGAACGCGGTCGCGACGACGCCGAGCGCGACGACCGCCCCCCAGCCGGCGGCCGTCACCGGGACCGTGATCGCGTCGGTGAGCGCTGCCACGAGCGCCAGCGAGGCGGCGGCCGCCGGGGCGACGTAGGCGGTGAGCACGCGCTCGTCGGTCGTCTCCAGCGTCACCCGTGAAACGACGATGTACGCCGCGTACAGCCCCGCGGCCGCGACCGTCGCGGCCGCACCGACGGGGTCGAACGCGCTCGCTCCGGTCCAGGAGATGAGGACCACCCCTCCGAGGGTCAGTCCCGCGGCGACGATCGTTCTCGCTCCCACCCGCTCGTCGAGGAACCCCGCCGCGAGCGCGACGACGAACAGCGGGTACGTGTACAGGAGCACGGCCGCGAGCCCGGCGCTCATCCGTTCCACGCCGACGAAGAAGCCGTAGCTGACGCCCGCGTAGCCGACCGCACCCAACGCGATCGCGGTGAGCGCCTCGCGGGGCGGCAATCCGAGGGTGGGACCGGTGCCCCCGATCGCCGCCCGATAGCCGAGCAGTCCGGCCCAGAGGACGAACGACCCGACGGCGAATCGGAGCGCGAGCGTCGACGGCACGGACAATCCCGCCCGAAACGCCACCTCGCCGAGCACGCCGAGCGTCCCGAAGGCGGCCGCCGACGCGAGTACGAGGAGGCTCCCGGTCGTGTCGCTGTCCATCGGTTCTCGTTCGGGTCGGAGGCCGACCGCCGGGATACGTCTTGCCGTTCGGCTCGTCCGGTCAGTGACCGTCCAACAGGGACTCGAGCTGTCGAACTCGCCGTTCGAGATCGAAGTCTGGGACGAGCTCCGCCTCGCGAACCGCCTCGATCAACCGGTCGAACGCGAGGGCGGTGTCGACGCCCTCGCGCTCGGCGTGCTCGCGAAGCGCACGGGCGGACGCCTTGTTGAGCGCGATGGACGGCAGCGTGCCGATCAGCAGCGCGAACGCGACGCCGCCGTCGCCGCCGGGGAACGACTCGTGGACGCGCTCGAACTCGGGGGCGGCGTCATCGGCGATCGCCTCGCTCCCGTCGGCATCGGCGACCCCGTCGACGGCTTCGACGGCGAGACAGTGGGGACAGATAGTCGCCTCCGTGGCTTCCTCGGGGGCGTGCGCACGGAGGGCGTCCGGGACGTGGAACGCGACGACGGCGGTGTCGCAGTGGGGGCAGGTCATACGCGGCGTCGCGGGCGAACCGATATAAAATCCGGGGCGGCGGCGATCAGTGCGACGGCGAACGGGGCGGCGGCGATCAGTGCGACGGCGAACGGGGCGGCGGCGTCAGTCGTCGCTCTCGGCGACGCCCGCCTCGAGCGCCTCCGTCTCGGCTTTTGCGGCCGCCTCTTCGGCCGCCTCCTCGGCCTTCTCCTCTTCCTCCTTCTTCGCCTTGATCTTCTTGAGGCGGAAGATCTCCTCCCGCTCCTGCTCCTCGAGCTTCTGCTCGATGTACTCCTTGTTCTCGTTGAGGTCGGGGAGGAGCTTGAACTCCAGCGCGTTCACGCGGCGCTTGGTCGTCTCGATCTCCTCGAGCATCTTCTTCATCGCCGTCTCGACCTCCGCCGCGAGGATGATCGACTCCAGCAGTTCCTCGTAGGCGTCGGCCGCCTCGTCGATCCGGGCGGATGAACCGAGCACGCCGTAGCCGCGCTCGTCGAGGTCCTTCCGCACCTTCGAGGACTCGATCTGCGGGACGACCACGCCCATGATGTTCTTCGACTGGGTGGTGATCTCGGGGTGCTCCTTCAGCGCCGCGGCGGCGCCGCGAACCGCCACGTCGCCCTCCATCGCGCGCGCCTTGTTGATCTTGTCCTGGGCCGTGTCGTAATCGGTCTCCAACTGGTCGCGGACGTCCTGTGCCTGGTCGAGGATGTCCATGAACTCCATGATGAGCCCGTCGCGCTTCTGTTCGAGCGTGTCGTGGCCCCGCTCCGAGAGGTCGATCCGGTCCTCTATCTCCATGAGGTTCTTCCGGGTCGGTTTGACGTCGTTCGCCATAGTCTTACACGAGCGTTGCGCGGCGAGGGTGTTAATCCTTGTTAGTCGGCGTGCGCGCGCGAAGGACGGATCCGTTCATCAGTCGGAACGGGTTCGACCCCGACGTGGCGACTCCCGTTGTGAGCGGCTGAGCCGTGTACAGTCCGAAAAACGAGCGAGCGACGGTACGCTCAGTCCGCGGAGACTTCCTCGGCCTCGGCGTCTGCCGCGGCCGCGTCCTCGCGGTAGTGCTCCTCGATGAGCTCCTCGTCGACGCGGTTCAGCTCCGTCCGCGGGAGCGTCGACAGCAGATCCCAGCCGAGTTCGATCGTCTCGTCGATCGTCCGGTTGGTGTCGAAGCCCTGCTGGACGAACCGCTCCTCGAAGGCGTCGGCGAAGTCGAGGTACTTGTTGTCCCGCTCGGAGAGCGCCTCGCGGCCGACGATGTTCACGAGGTCGCGGAGGTCCTCGCCCTCCGCGTACGCCGCGTACATCTGGTCGGACACGTCGGCGTGGTCGGCACGGGTCAGTCCCTCGCCGATCCCGTCGTCCATCAGCCGGGAGAGGCTGGGGAGGACGTTCACCGGGGGCTTGATGCCCTGGCTGTGCAGCGGGCGATCCATCATGATCTGCCCCTCGGTGATGTACCCCGTCAGGTCGGGGATCGGGTGCGTGTCGTCGTCACCCGGCATCGTGAGGATCGGGATCTGCGTGACCGAGCCCTCGCGGTCCTTGAGGCGACCCGCGCGCTCGTACAGCTGCGCCAGGTCGGTGTACATGTACCCGGGGTAGCCACGCCGACCGGGGACCTCCTCGCGGGCCGCGCCGATCTCGCGCAGCGCCTCGCAGTAGTTGGTCATGTCCGTCAGGACGACGAGCACGTGGTACCCCTTGTCGAACGCGAGGTACTCCGCGGTCGTCAGCGCGAGCCGCGGCGTGACCGTCCGCTCGACGGCGGGGTCGTCCGCGAGGTTCATGAAGACGACCGAGCGCTCCAGCGCGCCCGTGCGCTCGAAGTCCTGCATGAACTCGTTGGCCTCCTCCTGCGTGATACCCATCGCGCCGAAGATCACCGCGAACTCCGACTCGTCGTCGTCGCCCTCGCCCGCTTCCTCCGGGACGGTCGCTTGGCGGGCGATCTGGAGCGCGAGGTCGTTGTGCGGCAGACCCGAGCCCGAGAAGATCGGGAGCTTCTGGCCGCGCACGAGCGTGTTCATCCCGTCGATGGCCGACACGCCCGTCTGGATGAAGTCCTCGGGGTACTCGCGGCTGTACGGGTTGATCGCCGCGCCGACGATGTCGCGCCGTTCGTCCGGGACGATGTCCGGGCCGCCGTCGATCGGGTTGCCGGAGCCGTCCATCACCCGACCGAGGAGGTCCTCGGTGACGGGCATCTTCAGCGTCTCGCCCAGGAACCGGACCGAGGCGTTGCGGTCGATGCCGGTCGTTCCCTCGAACACCTGGATCGCGACGACGCCGTCCTCGCTTTCGAGGACCTGGCCGCGCTTCGTTTCGCCGCTCGGCGTCTCGATCTCGACGATCTCGTCGTAGCCGATGGCCTCGTCGACCTCGGCGAACACCAGCGGGCCGCTGATTTCCGTGATTGTCTGGTACTCTTTCATGGTTCAGTAGAGCGAGCGGATCTGCTCGGTGATGTCTGCTTGAAGCTCCTCGACGAACGCCTCCCAGTCCTCCTGGGTGGCGATCCGGTTGAGCTTCGGCGCCGCGTCGATGGACGTGATGTCCTCGATGGGGACGCCGGCGTCGAGCGCGTCGAACGCCTCGTCGTTGTACGTCTGGATCGTCGAGAGGATCGCGTACGTCTTCTCGGGCGGACAGTACATGTCCACGTCGATGAAGGCGTTCTGCTGGAGGTAGCCCTCACGCAGGTAGCGCGCGATGTCGAGGGTGAGCTGCTGGTCCTCCGGCAGGGCGTCCTTCCCGACGAGCTGGACGATCTCCTGGAGTTCGCCCTCCTCGTCGAGCGTGTCGACGGCCCACTGCCGCCGCTCGGGCCAGTCCTCGGCGACGTTCTCCTTGAACCACGGGTCGAGCTGGTCCTGGTACAGCGAGTACGACTCGTTCCAGTTGATCGCCGGGAAGTGGCGGCGCTCCGCCAGGTCGGCGTCCAGCGCCCAGAACGTCTTCACGATGCGCAGCGTGTTCTGGGTGACCGGCTCGGAGAAGTCGCCGCCGGGCGGGCTGACCGCGCCGATCGCCGAGACCGAGCCCTCGGTGCCGTTGAGGTTCTCGAAGTAGCCGGCGCGCTCGTAGAACTCCGCCAGGCGGGCGGCGAGGTACGCGGGGTACCCCTCCTCGCCGGGCATCTCCTCCAGCCGCGAGGAGATCTCGCGCATGGCCTCCGCCCACCGCGAGGTGGAGTCGGCCATGAGCGCCACGTCGTACCCCATGTCGCGGTAGTACTCGGCGATGGTGATGCCGGTGTACACGCACGACTCGCGGGCGGCGACGGGCATGTTCGAGGTGTTGGCGATGAGCGAGGTGCGGGCCATCAGCGAGTTGCCCGTCTTCGGGTCCTCCAGTTCGGGGAAGTCCTCGATGACCTCGGTCATCTCGTTGCCGCGCTCGCCGCAGCCGACGTAGACGACGATGTCGGCGTCGGCGAACTTGGCGAGGCTGTGCTGGGTGACGGTCTTCCCGGAGCCGAACGGCCCGGGGATCGCCGCGGTACCGCCCTTGGCGATCGGGAAGAGGCCGTCGAGGATGCGCTGGCCCGAGACGAGCGGTTCGCGGGGCGTTCGCTTCTCGATGGTCGGTCGCTTCTCGCGGACCGGCCACTCCTGACGCATCGTGATCTCCTCGCCGCTCTCGAGCGTGACGACGGGGTCGTCCACGGTGAACTCGCCCTCCTCGACGCTCTCGACGACGCCGCCCTCGGAGCCCGGCGGCACCATGACCTTGTGGTCGATGGTGACCGTCTCGGGGACGACGCCGACGACGTCGCCGGCCTCGACGCTGTCGCCGGCCTCGACCTCGGGAGTGAACTCCCACTGCTTCTCCAGGTCGATCCCGGGCGCGTCGACACCACGGTCGAGGAACGCGCTGTCCATCTTCTCTTCCAGCACGTCGAGCGGGCGCTGCACGCCGTCGTAGATGGCGTCCAGCATACCCGGGCCCAGGTCCACGGAGAGCGGTTCGCCCGTGTTCTCGACGGGCTCCCTGGGGGCGACCCCCGAGGTCTCCTCGTACACCTGAATGGTCGTGACGTCGCCCTCGATCTCGATTACCTCGCCCATCAGTCCTTCGTCGCCGACGTAGACGACGTCGTTCATCCGGGCGTCGAGATCGACAGCCTTCACGACCGGGCCGCTCACGCTCTTGATGCGTCCGGTTCCTTCGGTCGTCTCGGTTTCGCTTGCCTGACTCATGTATTCACTCGTCCTCGTCCATCAGGTCGATCCCGATGGCTCGCTTGATCTGTTCGCGTAGGCCGCTCCCGGCGCCGCCGCCGAGGGTGACCAACACCGGTTCCACGCTCCCCTCGACGTCCCGACGGACGGTCCGCGAGAGGTGCTCGAGGTCCTCGTCGAGCATCACGACGATCCCGACGCCGTCGTCCGCGAGCGTCTCCTCGACCGCCTCGTCGAGGCGGTCGTCCTTCTGGTCGTCAGGGACGTTCTCACACTTGCGGACGCCGGCGAGCCGGAACCCGGTGGTGAACTCGGGACTGCCGATTACCGCGATCTCCTGACTCATAGAATCACCAACTCGGATTCGATCTCCTCGGGGTCGAGACCTGCCTCCTTGCCCCGGGCGATGGCGCGGATGTTGTCGACTTCGCGCTCCTTCGCGAGCACGTACGACACGACGGGCGTCACCGACAGCGGGTGGATCAGCCCGAGCGAGTCCGCGTACCTGAGCAGGGCCGCCTCCAGCGCGTGCTCGAACGCGATGAGGCTATCGGCCCCCTCGAGTTCGGTGAGCGCGTCGGAGAGCCGGTCGCCGTACCGCGACTCGCGGATTCTGGCGACCAGCTCGTCGGTGTTGGACACCAGTTGCTGGAGCTCGGCCGCCGAGAACAGGACGCCGCCCTCGATGAAGTACTCCGACGGGTCGAGGTCGGCCCCCGAGCGCGCCAGCCGCAGGGCGTTGATCGCGTTACGGAAGTCGATCTCCGCCTCGAGGAACTCGCGGTACTCCGACAGCGCCTCGCCGGAGAGGTCGTCGGTTCGAAGCAGGTCGTAGTACGCGCGGTCGACCGCGTTCTCCAGCGGCACCAGCACGCCCTCCGACTCGTAGTCGTCGAGGGCGTCCGCGAGCGCGTCGCCGAACACCGTCGACGACAGCGCCTCGACGGCCTCCTCGATGCTGCCCACGTCGAGCAACCGATCGAGCAGTCGGTCGTCGAACTCGCCGGCGCGGATGAGGTCGTCTGCGACGGCCTCGCGCTCGGTGTCCGAGTAGATCCCCCGCAGGACGGTCTTCGCGTTCCACACGTCGAACTTTCGAAGGTAGCGGGCGACGTGCCCGTACAGCTCACCCTCACACCAGCGGAGGATGTCCTCGAAGTCCTCGGCGAGGCTCGCGTTCAGCGCGTACTCGATGAGGTCGACGCCCGAGAACCGCGACCCGAGCGCGTTGATCTCCTCCTCGTACGCCGGCGATTCCTCCATGAACCGGGCGATCTCCGCCGGGCTCATCCTGACCAGCTTCCGGTAGTCGTCCTCCTCGAACAGCGCCGCTCGCCGCGATCGGACGCGGGCGTTGACGTACTCGGGGTTCGACGTGCCGGCGCTCTTACTCATCTTCGAAGAGTCGGTCGCTCAGCTCCTTGAGGTTGTCCTCCCAGACCGCCTCGAGGACCGAGTCGAACGTGTTGTTCACACGGACGCGCGACTCCTCGCTTTCAACGACGACGCCGCCGAGACACTCGCGCTCGCCGGCGAACGACCAACCGTCGTAGTCGGTGAGGACGTCGGCCAGCAGCTCCTCGTCGTCCGCCCGGCCGCGGACAGCGACCGACTCGTCGTCCTCGAACTCGACGGCCGCGGCGTCGAGCAGCGTACGGGTCAGCTCCTCGCGCTCGTCGCCCTCCAGCGCGACGATGGCCTCTTCGGTCTGCTCACGCACGTCGGCGAGCACGTCGCGGCGTGCCTCGAGCCGCTCCTGTTTCGCCTCCAACTTCGCCGCCGAGAGCGTCTGCTCGCGCTCCTGTTCGATCTGCCGCTCGACCTGCTGTTCTCGTTCCTGAACGATTCGTTCGGCCTCCTCCTCGGCCTCCGAGACGATCTCCCCGGCGCGCTCCTCGCCCTCTTCGCGGATGTCCTCCGCACGCGCGCGGGCTTCGTCACGGATGTCTTCGACGACAGTCTCCAAACTCATGATGAAAGGGAGGAAGCGGTTTAGACCAGGAAGATGGTGACCAGTGCGAGAATGACGAGGGTCTCCGGGAGGACCGTGAAGATCAGCCCAGACACGAACAGGTCCTCGTCCTCGGCGACGGCCCCGATCGCGGCCGAACCGATGCCTCGCTCCGCGTATCCCGCACCGAACGCGGCGAGACCCACCGCGAGCGCTGCCGCCGCGTTGGCGGTAAGGGCGGGGGAACTGGATCCACTCTCCTGCAGTACAACGTTGCCGACTTCGGGTGCGATTTCGAGCATGGTATTCGGTAGGCGGATTGCCTAACTCCGGACAGGTCGTTGTTGCACCTGTGGAGTGCATAAAGGTTCCCAAAACGAGCGACGAGAGGGCGAAATACGGGGGTGTGACGCGTCGCTGGGTGTGTGAACCGTCCGCACTATTCCGTGACGGTCACGGCTGAAAACGGGCCGAAATCGGGCCGACGGATCGCCTCGTTACTCGTCGGCGGTGAACCGACGGACCCGACCGAACGGCTCGTACTCCGTGCCGCCGCCGTCGAAGAACTTCGAGAAGAACTCGTAATACTCCAGACGGACGGCCTGCAGACCGGCGGAGGTCACCCCGAGCGCGAGCACGAGCAGGTGCCCGAGCACGAGGATGAGCAGCCCCCCGACGAGCGACGCCACGCCGCCGTGGACGAGGCCGGGGAACATGATCGCCTCGGCACTGTACTCGGCGGCGTAGTACTCGGGACCGTGGTTGAGCATGAAGTGGAACTCGCCGTCGTGCTGGTAGGCGCCGAAGAACAGGAGGTTGACGACGAACGCCATCCCCGCCTTGGCGAGCAGCACCGCGGCGATCCGGGTGTAGCTCAGCACGTTCACGAGCACGTCGAAGATCTCCAGGATCTCGGCGGGCGCGCCCAGCAGGAGCAGCAGCGCGCCGATGAGGAACATCGCGAAGCCGGCGTAGCCGACGACGGCCGGGAAGCCGCTGAAGCCGAGCGCGAACGCCGCGGACGCCTCGCCCGTCCCGTCGAACACCGTGTAGATGAACCCGGGGGCGGTGCCGGCGGCGGCCTCACTGAACACGAGCAGCCAGAGGCCGTTCATGCCCAGCAGCCACGAGCCCTTCTCGGTGATCGCCGCCTTCGCCCCGTGGAACTCGAGCTCCTCGAGGAAGCCGAAGACGTAGCCGACGTTGAGGTGGACGAGCGCGACGAGCGTCGAGACGACGAGCCACGCCTGCGCCCAGTAGAGGTCGGCCGGCTGAAGCCCCTTGTGTATCGGCGCACTGTGGAGGCCGACCACGCCCTCCCAGAAGTACGTCGAGATGAGGTGGAGCCCGAAGACCTCGCCGTAGAGGATGCCGAAAATCGCGGTGAAGATACCGGCCGCGATAGTGACGCCGCCCATGGACTTGAACGCCTGCGAGTCGAAGTTCGAGTAGAGGAAGTAGCCGATGAGGCCGTAGAGGATCCCGTAGCCGAGGTCGCCGATCATGAACCCGAAGAACGCCGGGAACGTGAGGAACAGCACGACACTCGGGTCGAACTCGCGGTAGTTCGGGCGCCCGACCGCCTGCACGAGCACCTCGAACGGCGAGACGAGTCCGGGGTTGTCCTGTACGACCGGGGGTTCGTCGTCACGCATGACGACCGAGCCGCCCGATCCGTCGGCGACCGCGCGTCGCTGCTCGGCCTCGTCGCTCGCCTCGACGCTCTCGTCGGGGCCGGCCTCCTCGACCGACGGCGGCACGTCCTCGCGGACCTGCACCTCGCCGTCGGCGCCGAACGAGGCGCGCTCGATCTCCTCGACCTCGACGTGGCTACCGACGGCGTCCTGTACCGTCGACTTGAACTCCGTGTACCGCTCGGTGGGGATCCACCCCTCGGAGACGAACGCGTTGCGCGTCGTCGCGTACGACAGCGGGGCCTCGGACTTCTGCACTTCGATGGCGAGTTTCTCCTCGGCGGCCAGCAGGAAGCCGGCCGCGTCCGCCCGCACCGAGTCGAGTTCGCCCTCGACGGATTCGAGGTCCGACTCCAGCGACTGCCGCTCGCGTTCGAGTTCGCCGACGTACGCCTCCGGCGAGACGTTGTCGCCCTCGACGTCGGGCACCTCGATGGCGGCGAACTCGGCGCTCACCAGCGCGTCGGCGAGCGCGTTCTCGCCGGCGTCGCGCTCGGGGTGTGCGAAGACGGCGAGCACATCGTCACCGAACAGCTGGTATTCGGTGAGCGCGGACGCGTCGAGAATGGCGCGCTCGATGCTGTCGCGGTCACCCTCGCCGACTGCGACCTGCACGGAGTCGTACCCCTGCAGCAGGTCGAGGTCGATGCCCAGCTCCGCGAACGGCTCGATCGCCTCGATGCGCTCCTCGACGGAGCGGAGCTGCGAGCGGATCTCGTCGCGCCGGTCGTCGAGGTCGTTGACCTCCTCGCGGAGCTCCTCGAGCTCGGCCGCCAGCTCGTCGTCGTCGAGCACGCGGGTCGGCCCCGCGTCGTCGTCCTCGACGCCGAGCATGGACTTCAGCGAGCGAACGGTGACCAGCTTCTCGGCCGCGCCCTCCGCGCCCGACTGGGGATTGCCCTGAACGAACCCATCCCACCCGCCGCCGTACTCGGTGACGTGCAGGAGGTTCAGCTCGTGAACCGCCTCGACGACCGACTCCATATACGCCTTGGAGCCGGTCACCGAGACCTTGCTCATCCGCTCAGGCCTGAGCATGTACCGCCTCCTCGAACCGTTCCACCGCGAACTCGACGACCTCGTCGATCCGGTCGCTCGCCCCGTCGACGAGTTCGTTTCGCTCGCGGCGGCCCGCCGCGATAGTCTCCTCCCGCTTCTCCTCGATCTGTTCGCGTGCCTCGTCGAGGCGCTCCTGCTCGATGCGGTCAGCCTCGGCTTCGGCCTCGGCGACGATCTCGTCGGCCTCCGACCGGGCCTCCGAGATCCGCGCCTCGCGGTCGGCCTCGGCCTCGGCGACGATCTCCTCGGCATCGGCTTCGGCCTCCTTCACGCGTTCGAGAACTTCGGGTCTCGGCATGGATACTCGTCGTCTGTGGGTTTGCCCACGTCGCTATAAGGTGTTTGCGGAACGCACGCGTCGTCGAGCGAGTGAGCGGAGCGTGAGCGGAGCGAACACAGCGAGACGACGGGGCACGGCGGAGCGGTCTCCGTGCCGCTCCGCCCACTGAATGCGCCGGTGAGGGAGCGAGTGAGTGGGGGCGAACACAGTGAGCCCCCGAACTGCGAACGGGGTGGAATGACCGGTAGTGGAGCGACTCGTGAGTGGAGCGACCGCGGCGAGCCGGCGATCGAGGCGGCTTCAGTCGGTGGTATTCAGCGCGCACGCACGTCCCGGACCGCGCGCTGAACGCCCCGCCGTATCCGATCGCGCGCGGCGATCGTCTCCCCGACAGCCCACCCGAGCAGCACGAGCAGGCCCGCGACAGCGCCGGCGAACGCCCACGACCCCATCCAGACCGGGCGGATCCACGGAGTCACGCCGGACCAGGTGTCCGCGAACGCGAGCGCGGGGCCGGACAGGACGGTGCCCGCGAAGGTGTTCTGCACGGCGGCGGCGAACGTCAGCGTGTCGCCGGTCCCCTCGATGAGCCCCGCGGAGCCGTAGATCTGGTAGCTCCCGGAGACTCCCTGGTCGGCCATCGTCGGGCCGTTCGACTCGGCTCCGGTGCCGATCCGCTCGGCGTCGTACGGGCCCCAGGTGGCGTAGTACTCCCAGACGATCTCCCCGCGCGGCGTCACCTCGATGACGCGATGGTTGAGCGAGTCGGTGATGAGCGTGTTGCCGTTGGGCAGGCGGTCGGCGTCGCGGGGCCAGTCCAGTTGCCCGGTGCCCACCTCCCAGATCTCGACCCACTCGCCGTCGCGGCGTTCGTACTCGACGACGCGGTCGTTCTCGGAGTCGGCCACGAGGATCGTCGGGTTCCCCTCCTCGCTCACGAGCCAGTCCGGGTTGTGCTGCTCGTGCATCACGTCGTAGTTGTCGTCCTCGCCGAGTCGGTAGTCGATCTCCTTTGTCGAGCGGTTCACCACGATCGCCTGATCGAAGTTCCGCGGGGAGACGAGGTACTGCCCCTCGGCGATGCGGTCCACGTCGTTCACGTGCGTCCAGTCCTCGTTGAACCCGCCGTCGGTCGAGTTGGGATAGTGGTTCCTGAACTTCCACTCCCAGTCGATCCTGTCTGTCGAACGGTTGTACACGAGGATGCGGTCGTCGGAGCGCTGTGCGGACTCGTTCCACTCGCGCATGTTGGCGATCAGCAGGTCGCCGTTCGGGAGCATCTGCACGTCGTGGGTGTCGGTGAAGTCGAAGCGCTCGGTCCATACCGGCTCTCGGGTCTCGCGGTCGAGCTCCGCGACGGTGGTCCCGTCGGGATTGGTGCCGACGACGAGCAGGTTGCCGTTCTCGAGCGGGTCGACGTCGTAGAACCAGAACGCGTTCTGGTTCGATCCGTCGTACACCCAGTCGGTCGAGCCGTTGGGCGTCACCTGCACGAGGCGGGCGGGCTTCTTCTGGTTGCCCTGACCCTGGAAGTGAAAGCCCTGGATCGCGACGACGGTGGAGCCGTTCGCCTCCGAGGAGACCGTGCCGGCCTCGAGTCCGACAGTGCCGGGCGTCCCGGTGTCGCTCGGCGAGATCGCCTGCACGGCGGCGGGCGCGAACAGCCCCAGCACGACCAGCGCGACGAGCGCGCGGGCGGCCGTCCGCCGAGAGACGGGGAGGGAGGAAGTCATACTCCGGAAGGGGTGGTGCGGGGTGGAAACTCTTGTGCTCTATCACAGCGACGTGGGAGGGTTCGGGTCCGAACGATCGGTTCCGCCGTCGGACCGAACCGCCCCGGTCGAGTCAGACCGCGCCGGCGAGGAAGCCGCTCGTCCGGACGAAGAAGTAGACGACGAACGCGCCGGCGAGCACCCAGTGGCCCGGCCGTGTCTCGTCGACGCGGCCGGCGGCGAGCTTCACGAGCGGGTAGGTGATGATGCCGGCTGCGATACCGTACGCGATCGAGTAGGTGAACGGCATGACGAGCACCGTCATCCCGGCGGGGATGGCGGCGGTCAGGTCGTCCCACGCGACCTCGACGACGTTGCGCAGCATCACGACGCCGATGACGACCAGCGCGATGTGGCTGGCGTACAGCGGAATGGCCGCCGCGAGGGGGACGATCGCCAGCGCCGCGAGGAACAGCAGCGCGACGACGAGCGCGGTCATCCCGGAACGACCGCCCTCCTCGACGCCGACGGCGGACTCGATGTAGGTGGTCACCGTCGAGGTGCCGAGCATCCCGCCGACGGTGGTGCCGACGGCGTCGGCCATCAGCGGCTTGTCGATGTCGGGCAGGTCGCCCTTCTCGTCCAGGAAGCCGGCGACCTGTGAGACGCCGACGAGCGTGCCGGCGGTGTCGAAGAAGTCGACGAAGAAGAACGTGAACACGATGAGCGCGAAGGCGAACGGCTCGACGTTCGAGAGCCCGCCGACGAACGCGCCCGCGAGCGGCGTGATGTCGTACGTCGCCTGGGCCGTGAGGTTCCCGAGGAGCGCGTCAGCCGGCCCGAGGCCGAACCGCGCCGCGAGGAAGCCGATCACGGTCGTGAACAGGATGCCGATGACGACCGATCCAGTGACGCCGCGGGCGTACAGCCCGAACGTCAGGAACAGCCCGAGGATGGAGACGATGGCGACCGGGTCGGAGGCGACCGACCCGAGCGTCACGAGCGTCGCCGGGTCGGCGACGACGACGCCCATCGCCTCCAGTCCGATGATCGCGAGGAACAGCCCGATCCCGGTGCCGACCGCGAGCTTCACCGGCGTCGGGAAGACGTTGATGACGTACTCGCGCGCGCCGACCGCCGTGAGTGCGATGAAGAGGAGCCCCTCGACGACGACGGCCGCGAGCGCCGTCTCCCACGGCACGCCGAGCGCACCGACGACGGTGAACGCGAAGAAGGCGTTGAGCCCGAGACCGGGCGCCTGTCCGAACGGCCGTTTCGCGTACAGCGCCATGATCAGCGTCGCCACCGCGGCGGCGATCAGGGTCACGACCGCCACCATCTGCAGGGTCTGTGCGTACGAGACCCCGTCGACGATGATCCCCGGCTTCTCGCCCTCGATGCCGACGAGGATGCTCGGGTTCACGAAGACGATGTAGCTCATCGTCAGGAACGTGGATATTCCGGCCACGATCTCGGTCCGGAGGTCCGTCCCGAGCTCGTCGAACTCGAAGTACTCCGCCAACTGCTGTTGCAGCCCCATGTCGCCACACTTGTGTATACTTCACTTAACCATTCGGCTTTTCCTCGCCAATATATGCATATATCTGGATACCCGTCGACGAGAAGTCGTCACGATATCGACGGATCAGTCGCGACAGTGGCTCGTTGCGACGGCGGTTCCGTCGAGACGGCGGTTCGGTTGCGATGGCGGTTCGCTCGAGACGGCGATCCGACCGCGACGTAGATCGGACGCTCGCGGGCGGTCCTCCCTACTCGAACTGCGTCAGGGCGCCGACCGGGGCACCGGTGATCTCGGCGGCCCGTTCGGTTCCCTCGTCGCCGACGGCGATGAGCGTGAACACGCCCGCCACCTCGGCGTCAGCCTGCAGGGCGATGTCGAGCAGGAGTTCCTGCGTCTCGCCCGACCGGATGAGGTCGTCGACGACGAGCACGGACTCGCCGGCGTCGATGGCGCCCGCGGGGAGGTAGTACGTCAGCTCGATGCCGCTGGCGAGGCGCTGGCGCGACTCGATGAACTCCTCGACGGCCGTCTCCTTCGACTTCTTCGCGTAGGCGACGCGGGCGTCGAAGTGGCTCGCCATGGCGGCACCCAGCGTGATCCCGTCGGTCGCGGCCGTGAGCACCACGTCGGGCGTCTCGAAGTCGAACGACTCGGCGGCGACGGGCGCCACCAGATCGAGGAACGGCTGGTCGAAGACGACGCCCGAGTTGTCGACGTACCCCTCGTCGTCGAAGCCGATGCGCGCCTCCAACTCCGCGGCGAGCGTCTCGCGGCCGATACCGCCGACGACCTCCTGGGCGCGCTCGGCCCCCGGGAGAACGTGCCCGTTGACGTACCGGTTCAGATCGCCGGCCGGCAGTCCGGTCACCTCCGCGAGCTCGTCGTACGTTCGCGTCTCCTTCAGCGTCCGCAACACGGCGACCGCCTGCAACTGCAGGGCGGCCTTCTCGGCCCTGTTCATGGATCTATGCTCGTTCGTGCAAGTATGAACACTTCGGATTCAATTACGAAGGGATACACCAGACTTGCGTATGTGTGGCTACCTCGTTCCGTGTCCGAGAACGCCCGCGGGAGACGGCAGCGAAGGGGAGAGGCCTCGCAGCGGGAGCGTCAGCGGACCCGGCTCAACAGGACCGAATTCGGGGAACGGGACCCGACAGGCCGCTGTCCGTTATCTGTCTTCGAGGAGACGCGTCGCCGTCAGGAGCGACTCCAGCTCCACGTCGTGATCGGCGAGCAGTTCCGCGGCCCCCTCCTCGCGGTCGACGACGACGAGCACCTTGTTCACCGTTGCACCCGCCTCGCGCAGCGCCTCGACGGCGTCGAGCGCGGACTGCCCGGTCGTGGCGATGTCCTCGAGGACGACGACCTCCTCGCCCTCGTCGAACGTCCCCTCGATCCGGTTTCCGGTCCCGTACTCCTTTGCGGCCTTCCGGACGATGACGTACGGCGAGCCGGTCTCGACGGCGGTCGCGGCCACCAGCGGGACGGCGCCGAGGGCGACGCCCGCGAGCGTCGCGTCGCCGACGCGCTCGGCGTACGCCTCGGCGATGAGCCCCAGGCACGTGGGGTCCGTCTCGAAGCGATACTTGTCGACGTAGTAGTCGCTCGTCCCGCCGTGGGAGAGCTCGAACTCGCCGAACAGGACTGCCTCCGCGTCCCGAAGCGCGGCGATCAGCTCCGCGTCGGCGACGGCGTCGTCGGTGGAGTCGCTCATACCCGTGGGAGGCGCGCGACGCCGCGAAAGGCTATCGGTCCGCGGTCGCCGCGAGCGTCGCCCCGGGACGGCGGCCGGACGGCGGGCTCCGTCGACCGTCCCCGCCGGTCAGTTCGCCGCCTCACACCGCTCGACGACGCTCGCGGGGATCGGCGCGTCGACTTCGTAGGCGCCGACGGTGTGGTCGGCCGCGCGCCCCTCGAAGACCACGCGGTACGTCGCCCCCTGCGTCGGACACGCGAGCGCGCTGCGCCCGGTGATCCGAGCCTCGCCCACGTCGCTCCGGAGGTCCGTCCACGGCACCTTCGTCCCCGCCTCGTCAACGACGACGACGCGCTCCTCGGATGGAACGACGCCGTCACGGTGGGAGACAACGATGGCCGTGTCGTCGCCCTCGCCGTCGATGGAGAAGGAGAACCCCTCGGGCCGGTCGATCGGCTCGCCGCCGAGTCCCGTCGCGACGACGCCGCCGATCCCGGCGACGCTGGCGGCCGCAAGCAGCATGAACGCCATCGCGATACTCGGGAAGTTGACCCGGACGTGCTCGCGGGGCGACAGCTCGTCCTCCTCCTCGACGCCCTCGGGAGGACTCGAGTCGGCGACGTCCGGTTCGCTCACGTCCGGACCGCCGCGGCGATCCCTCAAAACCACACCGCCCCGATTCTCACGCGTGAGTTCAGCGGGGGCGACGGACGGCGTCGCGGGCACCGCCGTCGCTCACTGCGCCGGCGGCGACCCCGTCGGTGCTCATCGAGTCGTCGCCCAGCGGTTGTCGCTCACCGCGTCGTCACCACGGCTCGTTCTTCACGCCGATCACGTAGGCGATGACGTTCGTGACGACGTGCAACAGCGGCGTCGCGACGAGCACGACCGCGAGGCGTTCCGGCGTGAACGTCGCGAGCGTCCACGCGGGGGCGAGCACGAGCGCGAGCGCGAGCGCGCCGACGACGAAGTCGAGTTGGTCGAGTCCGGGGAAGGAGGCTCCCCGCTCGCGACCCGACCGGCGCTTGAGGAACGAGGCGCCGATGTCGCCGAGCATCGCGCCCAGCGCGAGCCCGAGCGCCGCAAGCGGCGGGAACGTCGGCAGGTCGACGCCGGCGGCGGCACCGACGGGACCGGCGACCGCGTTGAGCGCGAGCGCGAGCGCGACACCCACGAGCGTGCCGACGGCGGTGCCGCGCCACGTCTTTCCGTCGCCGAGCACGCGTCGGCCGTCCCACGTCCGTCCGCCGTCGATCGGCGCGCCGCCGCCCGCGAGCACGGCGGCGTTGTTCGGGACGTACGCCGGCAACATCGCCCACAGCGCGCCCGCGACGAGTTCGACCAGTGCGACCATCGGATACGGCTGGTTCGCGTCCGATGTTAAGTGGGCGGGGTTCCGAGGCACCGGCGTGTGGCGGATACCGTCGGTCCCGCGCGATCGCCGGGCCGGATCCGCGAAACTCAAGACACGCGACCGGCAAGCGTTGCCATCGACATGATCCCGCCCATCGCCAGCCGCTTCGTCGCGGGCGAGACGCCGGCGGCGGCGTTCGACCACGTCCGCCGCGCCAACGAGGACGGCGTACAGGTGATCCTCAACCTCCTCGGGGAGCACTACCACGAGCGCGAGGCCGCCGACGCCGACGCCGACGCGTACGCCTCGCTGATTCGGGACCTCGGCGGAACGAACCTGAACGCCTGTGTCTCGGTGAAGCCCTCCCAGCTCGGTATCGACATCGCCGACGAGGTGTTCCGCGAGAACTTCCGGCGGGTCGTCGAGGTCGCCGACGAGCACGACGTGTTCGTCTGGTGCGACATGGAGGACGCCGACACGACCGACACGACGCTCGACGCGTTCGAGACGCTGGCCCGCGAGTTCGACGGCGGGGTCGGGCAGTGCGTGCAGGCGAACCTCCGTCGAACCCGCTCGGATCTCGACCGGCTGGCGGACGTACCCGGGAAGATCCGGCTCGTGAAGGGTGCGTACGACGAGCCCGAGTCGATCGCGTACACCGCCAAAGCGGACGTGAACGAGGCGTACCGTGAAGACCTCGAGTTCCTGTTCAAGACGCGCGACGACGGCATCGCCGTCGGCAGCCACGACCCGGCGATGATCGCGCTCGCGGCTGAGCTGTCGGCCGAGCACGGCGCCGACTACGAGGTCCAGATGCTCATGGGCGTCCGTGAGGACGAGCAACGGCGGCTCGCGAGCGAGGGGATCGAGACGTGGCAGTACGCGCCCTACGGAGACAAGTGGCTCTCGTACTTTTATCGCCGCGTCCGCGAACGCAAGGGGAACGCCGTGTTCGCCCTCCGGGCAGTCCTCGGCGTGTGAGCGGTCGCGGTCGACGCCGTAGCGGCGACCTCCGGGCGGACTGATCTCTCTCGCGCGTCGAACGCCGTGTAGAAGGGCTGATATGCCCCCGTCCCCGAACGACGAACGAACTCCGAATGTCCACGTGGAAGCGCGATTTCGCGAGCGGGCTGGTCGTGGTCACGCCGCTTCTCGTCATCCTCTTCGTCGCGAACTGGTTGTACACCCTCCTGTCGGCGCTCCCGTTCGTCCCGACGATCACCCCGGAGAACCCGAACCCACAGTACGTCGCCGTGTACGAGTTCGCCGAGGTGCTCACCGCGCTCGTGGTGTTCATCCTGTTGGTGTTCTCCGCGGGGTACCTCATGCGGACGACCGCCGGGCGGTTCGTCGAGGGGATCCTCGACGACACGATCAACCGCGTCCCGGGGCTGCGCGTCATCTACAACGCCTCGAAACTGGCCGTCGAGACCGCGCTCACGGGAACCGAGGACCTCCAGACGCCCGTGAAGCTGGAGCCGTGGAACGGGATGCGGATGACGGCGTTCAAGACGGGGAAGACGACGAACGACGGACGCGAGGTGGTGTTCATGCCGACGGCACCGAACATCACCACCGGCTTCGTCATGGAGGTCGAGTCTGAGGACCTCCAGGAGACCGACGAGAAGGTCGAGGAGGCGCTCACCCGCATCCTCTCGGCCGGCTTCGGGGAGGGCGGCAACGGGAACGCACCGCCCGCCGAGACCGAGATGAGCGATATCGGCGGTGCTACCGAGGATTGAGCGCCGGGAGCGCCGCGCGGTCGGCGTTCCGCCCGCGGTCCACCCGCCCTCCGGGTGCGGTCGAACCGAACCGTGAAGTACGCCGCCGGCAGTGCTCCGGATATGCACGAGGGCCCGACCGACGGATCCGACCCGATCGACGCCGACCACGTCGACCTGCTGCAGGCGTTCATCGAGAGCCACGGCTTTCTCTCGTGGCTCGATCTGACCGTCGAGGAGCTCGACCGCGGCCGGATCGTCATGTCCGTTCCGTACGACGAGAAGCTGGTCAACCCCGGGTCGCCGGTCGGCTCGATCCACGGCGGCATCGCGGCGACGCTGGTGGACACCGCCTCCGGGTTCGCCCTGCGGTCGACGTTCGACGACCCCACGACCGGGTCGCTGGCGACGACCGACCTCAACGTCACCTACCTCCGTCCCGCCACCAACGACCTCCGCGTCGAGGCGGAGGTGCTGCGCACCGGCGGATCCATGGGGTTCACTGACACGCTGGTCTCCAGCGTGGCTCCCGACGGCGATCAGAAGGACGTCGCCGTCGGCCGCACCTCCTACCGACTGTTCCGGGACGCCGATCGGGAGTAGCCGCCCGAGCAATCCTTTTCAGCCGGCCGGTCGAACCGCCACACGATCGGATGCACCGAGACGAGCGCGTCGAGTACGAGCCGGTGAGCGTGAAGGCCATGTTGGCCGAGATGAAGGACACCGCGGAGCTGCTCATCGACCTGTCGTACTCGGCGGTGCTCCACGGGAGTCCCGACCTCGCCGCGGAGGTGCTGACGCTCGAATCGCGGATGGACGTGCTCCAGTTGCAGGCGCGCATGAGCGTGATGATGGCCGCGCGCTCGCCGGAGGACGTCGAGGACCTGGCGCCCGTGTTGGGCGTCATCGGCGCCGCCGAGAAGATCAGCGACGCCGCGGGCGACATCGCGAAGGTCGTGCTCGAGGAGGTGGGCCTCCCCGACGCGATGCGTGCCGCGCTGCCGGAGGCCGTCGAGACGCTCGTGCGCGTCCCCGTGGCCGCCGACTCCTCGTACGTCGGGCGGACGCTCGACGGCATCAACATGGAGACCGAGACCGGCGTCCGCGTCATCGCCGTCCGCCGCGAGCAGGCGACCGGCAAGGCCCGCTGGATCACCAACCCCGACCGCGACACGGACCTCCGGGCGGGCGACACGCTGATCCTCCGGGGGTTCGAGGAGGGGCTTCAGGAGGTGTACGAGACGGCCTCCGGGGAGGCGTACGAGCTCCCTGACTCGCCCGAACCGGCCGTCGCCGACCTCGAACGCGCCGTCGACTCGATCGTCCTGATGAAGAACATGAGCGAGCTCGCGGTCGATCTGGCCTACGGCGCCGTGCTGTTCGACAGCCGCGGCGTCGCCGAGGAGGTCGCCGAGCTGGAGGCGGAGGTGGACGCGCTCAAGTCGCGCTTCGAGGCGTGGACCCTGCAGGCGGCAGGGCGCGTCGACGACCCCGTGAGCCTCCGCGGGCTCGTCCACCTCGCGTCGGCGACCGAGGTGATCAGCGACGCCGCCCTCGAGATCAGCGAGGGCGTTCTCCGCGGGCTGAAAGCGCACCCGGTCGTCGCGGAGGCCGTCGAGGAGTCCGACGAGGTCATCGTCCGCGCGGTCGTCGCTCCGGGCTCGGAGCTCGCGGGCGCGACGCTCGGCGACCGGGAAGTGAAAACCGAGACGGGCATGCGCGTTATCGCCGTCCGTCGCGGTCACGGGGACGAGCGCGGCGGCGACGACGTGGACGGCGCCGGTGACGGCGGCGGATCGGTCGACGGCGAGGACGAGGACGGCGAGTGGATCGTCTCGCCGGGCGCGCAGACGCTGCTGCGCGCCGGCGACGTGCTCATCGCGAAAGGCACCCGGGCGGGCGCCGAGCGGTTCACGGCGATGGCCGGTTCGCCCGAGACGTTCGACGCCGACTGATCCCGGCTCACGAGTCGCGGGGACCGCCGTCTACGACGGAGTGATCGGCGGCCTCGTCGAGCGGCGCTCCACAGGTCGGACACGATCCGGGGCGAGGCGAGCGGAGCGTCGCGCAGGCGGAACACAGCACGAGTCGACGGGGTCGCCGCGAACCGCTCCAGTCGCCGCCGGTCGCCGCGGGTACACGCGTCGGCGAGCCCCCCGAACGCGATCCGCCGGAGCCGGCCACGGCGGCCGGGTCCGCTCGCGCCACGACCTCCTCCGCGGTCGCGCCGTCCTCCGCGGCCATCCGCATCGTGTGCTCGACGAGCACGTCGTTTCGGAGCCGGTCGAGGAGGCGAAGCAGTCCGAGAAACGCGAGCGTCGGGACGAGACACAACACCCCCGTGAGAAGGAGTCGGACGACCGGCTCGGCCGTGATCTCAGCCATGCGGATCGATCACGTTCCGCACGTTCTTGGCGGTTCCGCCGCCGAGCCGATGCACCGCTCAAGAGGAGTCGGCGGCGCGGAGCGCGCGAACCGCGGAAACGACCGTCAGCACGGAGGCGACGAACAGCGTCGTCGCCGACGCGAGTACGAACGCGAGCAACAGGAAGTAGCCGTCCGGACCGAGGACGGGGTACTCGCGGGTGCCGCCGGCCGGGCCGAGCAGTTCGAGCGCCCGCACCGCGTACACGGCGACGGCGAGCGCGGCGCCGACGACGGCTCCGATCGCCGCGTTGCGCTTCACCGACAGCGTCTCCATCAGCCCGGCGATCGGGGGACGGTCGGGGCGCGACTCGGCGGGAACGGGTTCGTCGGCGCCGTCACGTGACTCCTCGCTCACGGTCGGTGTTGGCGCCCCCACCTCAAATCCCCATCGTCCCGCGGCATCGAGCGTCGATGTTCACGCGCCGAACCCGGAGGATCGACCGCAGAGGAGCCGCCCTCGGACGATCCCGCAGCGGTTGACGCGATCGTTCATGTTAAATGGTGTCATTGTCCACGTCGCGACGCGACGATGTCGACACAGGACTCGGCCCGAGGAGGGGGGGATCGAGACGGCGAGGACCCGCCGGATGAGCTCCGGATCGTCCACGTCGAGCCGGACGACGACTTCGCCGGGCTGACGGGCGCCTATCTCCGGCGGTCGTACTCCGGGATCGACGTCGTCCACGTGGACGGGGTCGACGACGCCGCCTCGGCGGTCCGGTCGGGAGCCGACTGCGTCGTCACCGATCACCGGCCGCCCCTGGCCGACGCTGCCGAGGTGGCGACCGCGATCCGTCGCGTCGAGACGGACGTTCCGGTCGTGGTGCTCTCGGGCGCCGTCGACGACCTCGATCCGGGGCCGGACGTCGCCGGGGTCGTGCCGAAACGGAGCGGGCTCGACGCGCTCGATTCGGTCGTCGAGCTGGTGTCGCGGGCGGTCGGAGCAGCCGACGGCGCCTGAGCGAGCCTCGGGAACCGCGGGGACGACGCTCGGTTCCCGGCCGGTTCACTCCCCGATGTGTTACTCTTCGACCCGATTCGATCGGATCCGTGATCCCCCGTGATCCGGATCGTTGGGCGCTCACGCGTTCGCGTACGCCGCGAACTCCCGGCCGCGCAGGACGAAGAACGCGACGCCGACGAGGCCGACGACCGTCGCGAGCGCGAACGCCACCTCCGGCGAGCGGCCGTAGATCCAGCCGCCGACGAGGGCGCTCGGGATGGTGACCACGTTGCGGACGAGGTAGTACGTCCCCGTGACGCGCCCGCCGGCGTCGGCCTCGGCGGGGCCGACGATGAGCGCTTTATGCGCGGGAAGCCCCGCGAACCGGAGTCCGGAAAACGCGAACAGCGCAGCCAGCACCGTCGCGTCCGGCGGTGCGAAGATCAGCATCGCGGGGAACACGGCGTAGACGGCGAACCCGAGCGCGACCACCGGCTTGAGGCCGACCGACCGCGCGAGCCGCGCGACCGGCACCATCGTCAGGAGGGCGACGGCCATCTCGATCCCCAACAGGACGCCGAAGTACGCCTCCGGCGAGAGGTCGCCGACGACCGGGAGCGTGGCGCCCACGGCGAGCACGTCGACGACGACGCGCACGAAGAACACGTACACCATTCCGTTGGCGAACCGCACCAGCGTGTCACCGACGAGCAGCGGGCGAAGCGTGTCCGGGAGCGACCGAAGGTCCTCGACGACCATCGCCACGCCCCCGAACGATTTCCCGAGGGAGTCGTTCGAGGCGTCGTACAGCGCGAACTGTGCGACCGTGGCGATCCCCCCGACGACCGCCGCCCCCAACAACACGAGCCGGAACCCCTCGGTGAACGCGTACACCGAAAGGACGGCGGCGACGAGCAGCGGGCCGAGCAGGAACGCCGTCCGTCGGAACGTCTCGGTGGCCGCGAAGCCGGACGCGAGCCGGTCCGGGGACACCGACTGCTTCACGATCGCGAAGGTCGCGCCGAGGCCGAACGACTTCCACGCTTGGGAGAGAAACAGCCCCAGAAACACCATGACGACCGCGAGGTTCGTCGAGCCGATCGCCACGGTCCGGAAGGGGTCCGCCGCCCACCACACGAGGAAGCCGAGCGTCGAGGCGAGGCCGAACAGCGTGAGCGACGTGCGCGAGCCGAGGCGATCCGACAGCGCGCCGCCGGGGTACGGGAACACCGCCGAGATGAGGTTGCCGAGGGAGCCGTACGCCCCGAGCGCGAGGCTGGAGGCGCCAAGCACCGCGAGATACTGCGGGAGGTACCGCCCGGTCGCCTGAAAGCCGAGGCTGAACGCGAACATCGCCAGCGACAGCACGAGCACGTCGCCGGGGAGCGCCCGGAGCTGTCGGAACGCGTCGAACGGGTCGGGACCGGCGTCGTCGCCGGCGCGGTCGGCGTTCCCGCCGGCGCGACCGGTGTCTGCTCCCTCGCGACCGTCGTCTGGCATCCACAGTGCGTGCGAGCGGCGCCGGCAAAACGATACCGACGGGCGAACGCCACCCGATCGGCGGGCCCGCCGTCCAGTCGGCAGCCGTTGCTGTCGTCGCGGACGGCCGGCATCGACCGACGGAACCTGAATTACTTTACCCGCCCCCGCGGAAGGGACGCCCATGGGACTATTCGATCGGCTCCGCGGGGACGACGACCCCCGAGTCGCGTTCATCGGTATCGACGGGGTGCCGCACTCGCTGCTTTCGGACCACCCCGACCGGTTCCCGAACTTCGCCGCGCTCGCCGACGAGGGGACGGCCGCCGCCATCGACTCGATCGTTCCGCCGGAGTCGTCGGCCTGCTGGCCGGCGCTCACGACGGGCGTGAATCCGGGGGAGACGGGCGTGTACGGCTTCCAGGACCGGGAGATCGGGAGCTACGACACGTACGTTCCGATGGGCCGTGACGTGCAGGCGACCCGTCTCTGGGACCGGATCGCCGACGACGGCCGGGACGCGACCGTCCTGAACGTCCCGGTGACGTTCCCGCCCCAGCGCAACGTCCAGCGGATGGTCTCCGGGTTCCTCTCGCCGGGCGTCGACAAGGCCGCCTACCCCGACGACCTGCGCGAGTACCTCGACTCGATCGACTACCGTATCGACACGAACGCGAAGCTCGGGCACAAGGACGACAAATCGGAGTTCCTCGACGTCTCCCACGAGACCCTCGATAAGCGCTTCGAGGCGTTCTCTCACTACATCAAACAGGACGACTGGGACCTGTTCTTCGGCGTCTTCATGACGACCGACCGGGTGAACCACTTCCTGTTCGAGGACTACGCCCGCGACGGCGAGTACTACGAGGAGTTCATGGAGTTCTACGAGAAGGTCGACGACTACGTCGGCGAGATCCGCGACATGCTCCCCGAGGACGTGACGCTCGTCGTCGCCTCCGACCACGGCTTCACCGTGCAGGACTACGAGGTCGAGATCAACCAGTGGCTCCAGGACGAGGGGTGGCTCTCCTTCGAGGACGACGACCACGAGGAACTGGGCGATATCGACGACGACGCGCGCGCGTACTCGCTCATCCCCGGCCGCCTCTACATCAACCTCGAGGGACGCGAGCCCCGCGGCTCGGTGCCGAAGAAGGACTACGACGCCGTCCGCGACCAACTGAAAGCCGAGATCGAGGCGCTCGAAGGCCCCGACGGCACGCCGGTCGCCAAGCGCGTCGTCGAGAAGGAGGAGGCGTTCCGCGGCGACCACGACGACATCGCGCCGGACCTGACGATCATTCCGAACCACGGGTTCGACCTGAAAGCGAAGTTCAAGCCCCACGACGACGGCGTCTTCTCGACGGGGCCGCGCAACGGGATGCACAGCTTCGAGAACGCGACCCTCTTCGTCGACGACTCCGACGCGACGATCTCCGACGCCGACCTGTTCGACATCGCGCCGACGATCCTCGAACTGATGGACGTGGATCACGCCCGCGCCGACTTCGACGGCGCCAGCCTCGTCTAGCTCGGCCGCGAGATCGCCTATCCGAAGTTCTCGATCTTCGCGTCGCCCGCGTACCCCGCCGCCTCCAGCGCAATGGCTGCCTCGTCGACGAAGTCGGCGAAGCCGTAGACGAACGCCTGTTCGCCGTCGCCGCCCGTCACCGCCGCCGCGACCGCGTCGGCAACGTTCCCGTCGGTGACGACGACGCTCGCGCCACGCTCGCGGAGTTCGTCGAGGCGCTCCGTGTGGGCCGGTTCGTCATCGCGGTAGACGACGGCGGCCTCGTTGCCCGCGGCGAGCGCGGCCTCGGCGATGGCGACCGCGGGACCGACACCCGGGCCGCCCGCGAGGACGAGCGCCCGCGCCTCGCCCTCGTAGTAGTCGTCGCCGAACGGGCCGGCCATCTCGATCTCGTCGCCCTCGGCCAGCGCCGCGAGGTGCGCGGAGAAGTCGCCGCCGTCGAGGCCGACGGTCGTCTCGAAGGCGTCGTCGGTGTCCGGCGAGGAGATCGTGTAAAACCGCGACTCCTCCTCGTCGCCGACGACGGCTGTGAGCTTCACGAACTGCCCGGGCTTCCCGTCGAACCCCGCGGGCGAGTCGAGCGTCACCGCGACCGTGTCAGGACCGACCTCCGTGACCGATCGCACCGCGACTGTGGCGTCCATAGGCGAACTTCCCGCGCCGGGTACCCGAAGTTGTCGCTTCGCGACGCCGCTACTCGTCGCCCGTCGAACCTTGCTCGTACGCCTGTCGTACCGGATCTGCCCGGCGACGCCGGTCGGTGCAATTCCTGCCGTGAGGGGGAGAGAATCGATCGATCGTCCGCCGAGTGGCCGATAGACGGTCGTTCGAATCAACGTTCGTGTTACGATACGTCGATTTACCAATCGAATAGTCGTAAATCCGTACTCACCCCATTCAGAAGGCTTTTCCACCGACCGTGGGAAGGTGTGACCAGTATGCCAGCGGACTTCAACTGGGCCATCGGCGGGGAGGCCGGCGATGGCATCGACTCCACCGGGAAAGTCTTCGCGCAGGCGCTCTCCCGGGCGGGTCGGCACGTCTTCACGTCGAAGGACTTCGCCTCTCGGATCCGGGGCGGCTACACCGCGTACAAGGTTCGTACGTCCACGGAGAAGGTCCGGTCGGTCGTGGATCGACTGGACGTCCTCGTCGCGCTCACGCCCCGAACGATCGAGGAGAACCTCGACGAGCTCCACGAGGGCTCGGTCATCATCTACGACGGCGAGCGGACCACGATGGCCGACGTCGAGATCCCCGAGGGGATGATCGGACTCGACGTCCCGCTCAAGCGCCTCGCCGAGGACGCCGGCGGCGCGGTCATGCGCAACGTCGTCGCGCTGGGCGCCGCCTGCGAGGCGACGAGCTTCGACATCGAGCACCTCGACTCCTCGCTGAAGAAGCACTTCGGCGACAAGGGACAGTCCATCGTCGACAACAACAAGCAGGCGGCCCGACTCGGTCAGGAGTACGTCCGGGAGAACTACCCCGACGCCGACCTCGACTACGACCTGGAGACGACCGACAACGACTACGTCCTGCTCAACGGCGACGAGGCGATCGGCATGGGCGCCATCGCCGCCGGCTGTAAGTACTACGCCGGCTACCCGATCACGCCCGCGACGGACGTGATGACGTACCTGAAGGGCCGCATCGAGCACTTCGGCGGTCACGTCGTGCAGGCCGAAGACGAGCTCGCGGCGATCAACCTCGCGCTCGGCGCCGCGCGCGCCGGCGCGCGGTCGATGACGGCGACGTCCGGGCCCGGGATCGACCTGATGACCGAGACGTTCGGGCTGGTAGCGACCTCCGAGACGCCGCTGGTCATCGTCGACGTGATGCGCTCGGGTCCCTCGACGGGGATGCCGACCAAGCAGGAGCAGGGCGACCTCAACATGATGCTGTACGGCGGCCACGGCGAGATCCCGCGGTTCGTCCTCGCGCCCACCACCGTCAACGAGTGCTTCTGGAAGACCGTCGAGGCGTTCAACCTCGCCGAGAAGTACCAGACGCCCGTCTACCTCGCGGCCGACCTCGCGATGGCGGTCACCGAGCAGACGTTCGAGCCCGACGCCTTCGACATGGACGCCGTCGAGATCGACCGCGGAAAGGTCGTCGACGAGGAGACGATCGAGGACCACCAGACGGAGACGGGCGGGTTCAAGCCCCACGAGATCACCGAGGACGGCATCTCTCCGCGCGCGTTCCCCGGCACCGAGGGCGGCGCGCACATGTCCACCGGCCTCGAACACGACGAACAGGGGCGACGGACCGAGGACACCGAGATGCGCGTCAAGCAGGTCGACAAGCGCAACCGAAAGGTCGAGACCGCCCGCGAGCGCGAGGACCTCTCGCCGCGGGAGTTCGGCGACCCCGACTCCGACAACCTCGTCGTCACGTGGGGCTCCAACGAGGGGACCCTCGTGGAGGCGCTGGAGTTCCTCGAGGAGGAGGACATCGACGTGCGGATCCTCTCGGTGCCGTACCTCTTCCCGCGTCCCGACCTCACCGCGGAGTTCGAGGCGGCCGACGAGGTCGTCGTCGTCGAGTGTAACGCCACGGGGCAGTTCGCCGACGTGGTCGAACACGACACGCTCCAGCGCGTGAAGCGGATCAATAAGTACAACGGCGTGCAGTTCAAGGCGGACGAGCTCGCCGACGACATCAAGGAGACCCTGGCCGCCGACGAAGGCCACGAGGTGGAAGCATGAGTTCCCAGGTTAGATTCACCGACTTCAAATCGGACAAGCAGCCCACGTGGTGTCCCGGGTGCGGCGACTTCGGGACGATGAACGGCATGATGAAGGCGCTCGCGGAGACGGGCAACGACCCCGACAACACGTTCGTGGTCGCCGGCATCGGCTGTTCGGGCAAGATCGGCACGTACATGCACAGCTACGCCATCCACGGCGTCCACGGCCGCGCCCTCCCGGTCGGCGCGGGCGTGAAGATGGCCAACCCCGACCTGGAAGTGATGGTCGCGGGCGGCGACGGCGACGGCTACTCCATCGGCGCGGGCCACTTCGTCCACGCCGTCCGTCGCAACGTCGACATGAGCTACGTCGTGATGGACAACCGGATCTACGGGCTGACGAAGGGGCAAGCCTCCCCGACCTCGCGCGAGGACTTCGAGACCTCGACGACGCCGGAGGGCCCCCAGCAGCCCCCCGTTAACCCGCTCGCGCTCGCGCTCGCCTCGGGCGCGACGTTCATCGCCCAGTCGTTCTCCAGCGACGCGCTGCGCCACCAGGAGATCGTCCAGAAGGCCATCGAGCACGACGGCTTCGGCTTCGTCAACGTGTTCAGCCCGTGCGTCACGTTCAACGACGTCGACACGTATGACTACTTCCGCGACTCGCTGGTCGACCTGCAGGAGACGGACTACGATCCGACCGACCGCGACGCGGCCAAGGAGAAGGTCCTCGACGCCGACAAGGAGTACATGGGCGTGCTCTATCAGGACGAGGACAGCCGGTCGTACGAGCAGACCCACGGCCTCGACTCCAACATGAGCGAGATCGACCACGAGGGCGCCCCCGAGGGCGCGACGGATCTGGTTCGCGAGTTCTACTGACCGACCTCTTTTAACAGGGTCCTCCTCGATCGAACCCTGTCAAAACCCGTCGATGCTGCAGGAACGCTTCGCGTTCCTGCTGCTGACGGGAGATCGTAGATTTCCCGTAATGCCAAAAGGCCGCTCGCTCGCCAGCCTGACGGCTGGCTCGCTCGCGGTACAGTAGGTAGTGATCCCGCAGAGATTTCGCTATCGCTACAACTATTTACACGTCATTGATTACACGCGGTATTCCGGTGAACACTTGGAGAGAGCGACTGCCAATGTATTGCTATAGATCCTACCGGATTTCGTTGATGTTCACGCGACTCTGCTGAATATCGGGAACGTATCAGCCACAACTTCTCGTGAGAACGCAGTCCGAAACCCGTGGAGTATCAGTGCACGCTAGCTACTCCGTAACACCCCTCGTCGTACCCTCGGATTTCGCCAAGAGGTAGCCACCAAACGCGAGCAACCAGAGGATGAGCGGATAGACGACCCACCGCTCGATCCCGCCGCCCCCGAGGAATGCAAGCGGATGCGGTCCACCGACAACCAACCCAAATAGAAAGACACTGAGGAGAATAAGGAAAGAGATTCCACCAAAGAACCCACAAAGCAGCGAAAACGGTCGGGAAACAATCCGAGCGGAGAGAAGGACCGTAATACCTCCGATAAAAAACGTGAGGAGTGCGAATAGCCCATGCCACGGAGTCATGTTTCCCGGAAAGACCCCGACACCAAACGCGCCGAATCCAAAGACGGCCAGTGCAATCGGGAACCCGCTACGATCCATTACCCGGTAAAGTAGATACGCTGAGAGGATCACTACCACTCCTGTGAGGAGCATCGTGGAATTGAAGATCGTCGCCGAGGGTTCGTGTATCACTGGGTTCGGTGGGCGTGTCGAGCCTAGGTCGCTGATATCCTGTCGGGTCGAATAGTTCGGATAAAGGACCTCAGCCGTGATGATCCCCATCAATCCGATGAATCCGGACACGGTGAGACCGAACCCCGCTATTGACCGTTTCGAGAGCCCGAGTCGGGACTGGAGAGAGGCAGTTTGGCTCATCAACGGAACGTTCGTGCGAAAAGACAAAATAGATATCTGATTAATAGACATTGTCTCTGCTGTATACAGCCTCTGTATCTCGCACCAAGTTATGACACTATATCGACAGGTTTCTACTTTGGATCGGTAAGCAAGTCGTCTATCTCTACCGATCAGCCACTCAGGTACCGGCTCGGGGCCTACCGCTCCCGAACCACGACGAACTCCGCCAGATCGCGGAGGTAGCCGCGGGCGTCGGACTCGCCGATCCCGGCGGTTTCGAGCGCCTCCAGCGCGGCATCCGCCTGATCACGGGCACGCTGGTCGGCCTCCTCGGGTGTGAGATCAGTCACTTGGAGGAGCGATGGCCGGTCGACGGCCTCGTCGACGCCGGTGGGCTTGCCGAGTTCGTCGGCGTCGGCAGTCGCGTCGAGCACGTCGTCGCGGATCTGGAAGGCGACGCCGACGCGCTCGGCGTACTCGCCGAACGCCTCGATCGTGAAGCCGTCGGCGCCGGCGGCGACGGCGCCGAGTTCGGCGGCCGCCCGGAACAGCGCGCCCGTCTTGCGCCGCGCGAGCGTCATGTACTCCTCCTCGTTCGTCGGCTTCGCGACCAACTCGGTGGCCTCGCCCTCCCCCAACTCGACCATCGCCTCCGCGACGACCTGCATCGCCTGCTCGTCGGCCGAGAACAGGGCGAACGCCTCGCCGAGCATGCCGTCCGAGCCGACGATCGCCGGGCCGTAGCCGAACTCCGCCCACGCGGAGGGCGTCCCGCGGCGCACGTCCGAGCGGTCGATGATGTCGTCGATGACCAGCGAGGCGTTGTGGACGAGCTCGACGCCGACCGCGAAGTCGACGGCGTCCTCGGTGGTGCCGCCGGCGGCCTCGCACGCGAGGAGCGTCACGGTGGGGCGGACCCGCTTGCCGCCCGCCAGCACGACGTGTTCGATCTCGTCGGAGAGCTGCGGCGGGTCGACCGCTCCCGTCACCTCGGCGAGGCGCTCGTTCGCCATCGCGACCCGACGCTCCAGATACTCCATTGACGCGTGTTCGGGCCCGGGCGGAAAAGAGGGTACCGGATGCGGGAGCGGCGACCGGTGCCGAAAGCCGTCGTGACGGCGACCGATCAGGAGAACTGTTCGATCAGCGCGGGCACCACGTCGAACAGGTCGCCGACGATCCCGTAGTCGGCGATGTCGAAGATGGGCGCGTTCGGGTCGGTGTTGATCGCGATGATCGTCTCGGCGCCCTTCATGCCGGCGACGTGTTGGACGGCCCCGGAGATGCCGATCGCGAGGTACACGTCCGGCGTGACCTGCTTGCCCGACTGGCCGACCTGCCGGTTCTTCGGCAGCCAGCCGTTGTCGACGATGGGCCGAGAGGACGACATCGTCGCGCCGGTGACCTCGGCGAGTTCCTCGATGAGTTCGAGGTTCTCCTCCTCCTCGATACCGCGACCGACCGACACGAGGAACTCCGCGTCGGCGATGTCGACGTCGCCGGCGCCGACCTCCTGGAAGCCCTGAACGCGGGCCCCGGACGCCGACTCGTCGAAGTCGTACTCGAACGCCTCGACGGGCACGTCGGCGGCCTCCTCGACGGCCGGCCACTCGCCGCCGCGGACGGTGACGGCGACGGGCTCCTCGCTCACTTCGAGGGTCGTCTCGACCTTCGAGCCGTACATCTCGCGGGTCGCCTCCAGCCCGCCGTCGTACGCGAGGTCGACCGCGTCCGTGACCAGCGGCACGTCGAGGCGGTTCGCCACCGCCGGCGCGTAGTCGAGCCCGTTGACGGAGTTTGGCATGAGGACGGCCGTCGGCGCCAGCTCCTCGAACAGCGCGGCGGTCGCGCCGGCGTACAGGTCGTGGTTGAACTCCTCGCCCGCTCCGACCGTGTGGATCGTGTCGACCCCCTCGAGCGACAGGTCGGCGGCGAACCCCTCGATATCGCCGGCGATCACCGCGAGGTGGAGGTCGCCGCCGAGGTCGTCGGCGAGGTCGCGCCCGGCCCGGACCATCTCGAAGCTCACGTCGCGCACGGCGCCGCGACGGTGGTCGGCGACCGCGAGCACGTCGCTCATTCCGAGACCACCCCCTTCTCGCGGAGCACGTCAGCCAACTCCGCGGCCTGCTCGTCGGCGGCCCCGTCGAAGTACGTCGCGTCCGACTCAGTCTCCGGCTCGTACATCCCGGTGCGCGAGATGGGCGAGGCGACCGCGTCGGCGTCGAGTCCCAACTCGGCGAGCCCGAACTCGGCTATCTCCTTGCTCTGTGCCTGACGGATGCCGCGGAGGCTGGCGTACCGCGGCTCGTTCAGCCCCGTCTGGATGGTGAGCACCGCGGGGAAGTCCACGTCGGTCAGCTCCTCGATGCCGCCCTCCAGTTCGCGGTGGACGTGGGCCATGGAGAGGTCGTCCTCGGTCTCCAGGTGGTTGACGACCGCCGCCCAGTCGAAGCCGATCTCGTCGGCCAGCGAGACGCCGGTGGCGCCGAAGCCGTCGTCGGCAGCCTGCACGCCCGTGAGCACGAGGTCCGGCTCCTCCTCGTCGACGACGGCCGCGAACAGCCGCGTCTTGGCCGCCACGTCGAGGTCCGCGGCGGCGACGTCGTCGTCCCACACGCGGATCGCGCGGTCGACGCCCTTCGCGAGCGCCATTCGGATCGTCTCCTCGGCGCGCTCGGGACCGATCGTCGCGGAGACGACCTCCACGTCGTCGTACGTCTCCGAGAGTTGGACGGCCGCCTCGACGGCGTAGTCGTCCCACTCGTTGAGGTCGTATTCGAGGAACTGCTCCCCGATGTCTGTCCCCTCGATCTCGAAGTCGTCGGCCGCTTCCGCGACCTCCTTGACCGTGACGAGGATCTTCATCGGGCAAGCGTTGCCACGGTCGGAGGTAAACAGTTTCGGAACCGCCGGCAACGGGCGACGCGTCGGTCCGGACCGAGAGACCCCCCGAGCTACGACTCCCCGTCGGAGCCGGTATCGTCGTCGGCACCGTTTCCGCGGGCCTCCTCGGCGTCGGCTTCGTCTCCATCGGCCATCGAGATGAGGTTCTCGCGGCCGAGCCGTAACTTCTCGACGCGTCCGTCGTCGGCCATCGCCGACAGCAACTGCGACACCTTCGCGTCCGACCAGCCGGTCTCCTCCACGATGGTTCCCTGACGCATCCGGCCGCCGTGATCGTCGAGGAGCCGCTCGACGCGCTCCTCGTCCGAGAGGAGTTCTAGGTCCTCCTGTGGTTCGGAAGTGCTGTCGCCGGCGTCGACGCCGGGTTCGTCGTTCCCGGCGACCGTGCTGGCGGCGTCGTCTACCGAGCCTTCGCCGTCTTCCGGTCGGCCGGGCACAGCGACGGGTGATTCGCCCCCGCCGTCGTACCCGCCGGTATCACCGGGTGCGGCGCCCGTTTCGGCCGCCGAACGGCTCGGATCGTCGGACGCTGGCTCTGCACCGGAATCGGCGTCCGCGGTTCCACCGATCCTCGAGTCGACGCCGCTGCCGCGGCGGTACGCCAGCGCCGCGACGGCGAACAGGAGCACGACGCCGACGCCCGCAAGCAGTTCGAGCGGATACGACGAGGAGGGCGGCGAATCCCCGGGTTCGTACCTGACTGCGATGTCGCCGGCTTCGAACCGCTGGGGTCCCTCGGCGACGATCCGTCGGTCGCTGATCGAGTAGCTGAACCCCTGCGACACGTCGCTCACCTCGTAATCGGCCGGCGGCTCGATGACGAGCCGCTGGTCGGCCGACAGCGAGCCGAACCACGTCCCGTTGTTCGGGGTCCGGAACGCGTCGCCGAGCGCGAGAACGCCGTCCTCGCCCGGTTCGAGGAACCCGGTCCAAGTGAACCGAAGCCGGAGGACGCCGGAGCGGTTCGCCAGCGCCGCCGTCCGGTTCACCCGGTCGATCGACATCTCGCGTCCGGTGGCCTCGGAGGCGGCGGCCGCGGCGTTCCTGAACGGGTCGGCCGTCGGTCCGCCCTCCGCGTCGCCCGCCTCGTACGAGCGGGCGTACTCCCGAAAGGCGTCGCGGGCGGCCTCGTCGTCGAGTTGGATCCGCGTTTCGACGGCCCACCGTGCGGAGCCGTCCTCGCGGAGAGAGACGGTGAAGTTCGTACGCGGTGCGCCGACCGACGACGCGACCTGCGGGGACACTCCGTCCGTCGGAGGGAGGATCGCCCGCGGAGTAGTGTCAGTCGCGCCACTCGGTCGGTCCGCGATAGCGGGCGGGTCGGCCGGCTGGACGGTCGTCGCGGCCGTCGCGCCCGCGGCGACCGAGACGAGAACGACGAGCGCGGCGAGGAGGGCGACGTACCGCATGCTGTGTATGCGACTCTTGGCGTTTTGGCAAAACCCTTTCCATCGGGGGTCGCGATCGCGGCGCCAGCACCGAGTTCCGGACCAGTTGTCGCCGCGTCCGTGGGCGATCCCTCGGGCCAGCCACGGCCAGTTGGTGAGCTCGGTGGGTTTCTGTCGATCCGCCACGGCCGGTTCGTCGGGGCGGATTGTCGGAACCGGTCTCCGACGAACCGGGTCCGACAGTCGGTGTGCCCCCGGTGTACACCCCTCCGTGTGGAACGGTTTTTTATCGGATGGCTCGGTACTCACCTCCCATGCGAACTATCCCCGTCTTCGTTGCGGTCCTCCTCGTGTCTGCCGCCGTCGGCGGCGCGCTCGCGGCCCCCGACCGGGGTGAACCGGCGACCGCGACGGCCGACGGACCCTCCACGCCGGCAGCGATCGGTCCGGCTGCCGCCCACGGTTCGACCTCCGCGACTACCGTGGCCGCGATCAACGGGACCGCGCCGATCCGTGTCCTCTCGCTGGAGGAGAACGGAAGCGTCACCGCCAGTATCGACGTGGTGACGGTCGATGCGGGCACCGCGACCGAATTCGGCGCGAACGCGTCCGCCGCTCGCATCGAGACCATCGCGCTCCGCGAGCGCATCACGAACGCGAGCACCAGCGACGAACGCCAGATCCGGATCCTCGACGGGCTAAACGAGGTCGACAAGGACGCCATCACGCTCCACAGCCGGCACCGCGGGGCGATCGCCGCCTACCACGCAGGGGAGATCTCCGCGAAGGAGTTCCTCGTCGAACTGGCGCGGATACGCGCGAGCGCGGCGGTGCTCGAGGAGCGAGTCCTCATGCTCGAACGGCTCGCCGGGGAGACGGAGGACTTCACGCTGGACGACAGCCGCGTGTACCCCGTGGTGTACGACCTTCGCACGTTCGACGGACCGGTCCGCTCGCGGACCGGCGCCGCACTCGACGGCGAACCCGGGTCGTCGACGCGGGTGTACGTCGCGATGACGGAGTCCGGGATCGTTCTCTCGACGGTCGCGGACGGCCAGTTCATCCGGGAAGCGTTCCGGGGCGATCTTCGCCAACGCGACGGCACGGGGATCGACGAGGAGACCGCCCAGAACGTCACGGCGCGGAGCTACCCCGAGGTGTGGGCCGCCACCGGCGGCTCGGTCGCGGGACAGGGCTCGGGCGGAACGTTCCTGTTCGATCTCGCGTACCCGAACGGCACGCTGACCGCGTTCGTCGGCGGCGGGACCGAACGCGTGTTCATGGAACACCAGCGCGTCGACCTCGACGCCGTCTCCGCGGGTGAGGCAACCACGAGAACGCTCGATCTCACCCTGACGGTGAACCGAACGTTCCCGGGCGGCCCGCTTCGTGTCGCCGTCACCGACCCGCGAACGGGCGACCCCGTCGACGCGGTCGTGAAGATCGGCCGCGAGGGCGGCGAGAGCATGAACGTCGGGACGACGGGCGACGACGGCACCCTCTGGACCGTCTCTCCGCGCGGCGAGTTCGTCGTCACCGCCGTCGAGGTCGGCTCGACCGAGGTCTCCACGGTCAGCGTCACGCCGACCGACCCGGTGACGGTCGAAGGGGCGCTCGGCCCGGCCGGCGAGCGCGAGTCGCCGAACGCCACCGAGTGACGTCCGCGTCCGACCGTTCGCTTCGAGGCTCCGCGGCGAGCGTTTATGGCCGATGACGGAACCACCTCTCGTCGTCGATGGATCGAGACACGTCGAGGGATCCGACCGCACACCGCCCGACGACGAGCCGTGAGCACCGGGCCGTCGCCGCTCCCGTCGGCGTCGCCTTATTGGTGCTCGCGGCGGTCGCGCTCTCGGCGACGGTCGGAGCGGCGACGCTGTCGGCGACAGGCGTGACGCACTCGGAGAGCGAAGCGCAGGGATCGGTCCCAACGGGGCCGCACTCCGGACCGACAGCCGCCGTGGTCGGTCTCGCGGTCACGGACGGGACGCTCGTCCTCACGCACCGCGGCGGCGACACGCTCGACGTTCGCCGGCTGCGCGTCGTGATCCGCGTCGACGGGTCGCGCCTCCGCCATCAGCCGCCGGTCCCGTTCTTCGCCGCGCGGGGGTTCGAAAGCGGGCCGACCGGGCCGTTCAACCCCGCGAGCGATCACGCGTGGTCCGCCGGCGAGTCCACGACCGTGACGCCCGCCGGGACGAACCGCCCGCAGATCCGACCCGGGGCCAGCGTCGAGGTGTCGGTGTTCGTCGGCTCGCAGCGACTGGCGGCACCGACAGCAGTCGCCGGTTGACGGCGGACGGCGGACGGCGGACGGCCGCTCCGTCGCGTTACTGGTCGACCGCGTCGCGGTCCGCGCCGTCCACTTCGGGCACCGTCGCAACGGTCGTGATCGCCCGCGGGGACCCGCGGTGGCGCTGTTGGATGAAGTGGCGCGTCTCCTCGAAGCCGGCTTCGCGGAACATCTCCTCGGCCTCCTCGGCGTCGTAGAACAGCATGATCGCGTCCGCGAGCTTCTGAAACAGGCGGAGGTTCGGATAGTCGGGACCGACGACGAGCACGGTACCGCCGGGCTTGACCACGCGCCGGAACTCCCGGAGTGCGGCGACCGGATCGGGCCAGTACTCGATGGAGCCCGACGACCAGAGCTTGTCGAAGGAGTCGTCCTTGAACGGGAGGCGCTCGGCGTCGCCCATGTTGAAGTGGACCTTCCCGTGCTTGCCGAACTTCCGGAACGCCTGCTCGAACTGCCCGCGCGACTGGTCGAGCGCGTACACCTCGTCGACGTGGTTGAGCAGCCCCTCGGTGGCGAATCCGGTGCCAGCACCGACGTCGAGCACGCGGTCGTCGCGGTCGGCGTCGAACCACTCCAGCGCCTGGTTGCGCATCCGGTCGTCCCAGATGTAGGGGTTGATCGTGTCGTAGACGCGCGAGAAGTACCGGTAGAACAGCCGCGCGTTGTCCTTGTCCTCGAGGATACCCATTGTGCTCACGTTGGGACGCGCCGGTCATAACCCCCACGGAACCCCGCCCCGGCGGAGGAACGTGAGACGCCGGCGGCTCGCACGCCACGTCGGTCGGCATAGCCGGCTACAAGTCGGACCGGGACGGATCGACGCGCATGAAGCTCTCGGAGGCGACGTGGACGGAGATCCGCGACGCCGACGTCGACGCCGCGCTGCTCCCCGTCGGGAGCACCGAACAGCACGGCCCGCACGCGCCGCTGGGGACCGACGCGATGACGGCCGAGGCCGTCGCAGAGGCGGCCGCCGCTCGGTGGGACGACGCCGACACGAGCGACGTGGACGCTGCGAGCGACACGGACGGCTTCACCGCCGCCGGCGACCTCCTCGTGGCGCCGCCGGTCCACGTCGGCGTCGCCGAGGAGCACCGCGCGTTCGACGGCACGCTGTGGGTGTCGCCGGACACGTTCCGCTCGTACGTTCGCGAGACCGTCGAGAGTCTCGCACACCACGGCATCGATCGCGTCGTCCTCGTCAACGGGCACGGGGGCAACGTGGAGGCGCTCGCGGAGGTCGCTCGACGCGTCTCGCGTGACGACGCGACCGGCGCCTACGCGGTCTCGTTCACCTGGTTCGAGGCGGTCGGTGAGCACGCGAGCAGGATGGGCCACGGCGGCCCGCTGGAGACCGCAATGTTGCGCCACGTCGCGCCCGAACTCGTTCGCGAGGACCGCATCGAGGAGGGTCGCGACGGGGGGAGCCCGCGCTGGGGGGAGTGGGTTCGCGGGGTGAACCTCGCGCACGACAGCGACGAGTTCACCGAGAACGGCGTCGTCGGCGACCCCACGGAGGGGACCGCCGAACTCGGGGAAGCCCTGCTCGACCGCGCGAGCGGGGCGCTGTGTGACGTGGCTCGCGCGGTCGTCGAGCGCGAGCGGTGAGGTCGCCGAAAACGAACGGTCCGGGATGGACCGTCGGGGATGGGCGACCGAGGGAGCGGCCGACTACGCCTCCGCTTCCTCGGCGTCGTCCGCGTCGGCGTCGGCGTCAGCGTCGGCGTCGACACCCTCCGCGTGGGCGTCCTCGAGATCGCTTTTGATCTGTGGCACGACGCTCGTGAGGTCGCCGACCTGCTCGTGGGTTTCCTCCAGGGTCTCGACCAGTTCCTGAAGGTCCTCGATCTCCGCGGCGAGCTCCTCGTCGTCCTCGAACGCGCCGGCGCGCTCGCCCAGCACGTACTGTTTCTTTGCCTGTCGAAGCTCCTCGACCGCGTCGCCGGTGTCCAGCGCCGAGCGGAGGCCGTTGAGCGCGCCGAGGACGTTGTCGGCGTCCGTCTCCCAGACCGCGTCCGCCTCCGGGAGCGTGGCCTTCGCCGCGCGGAGATGCGCCTCCACGTCGGTGCGCATCTCGTCGGCCGCTTCCCCGAACAGGTCGTCGTCGTCGAAGGTAGACTGCGCCATGGCCGCGCGTTCGCCGGGGACCTTCTTAAGCGGTCGCCCGAAAGTGTAAGTGAAATCGGGGGCGGCACGGACCGAATCGGGCGAATCCGGCCGTCGCCGTCAGCACCGAGACCGTGAACCGAGGCAGTGGGTCACTCGTCTCGGTCGACGACCTCGACCAGCTTCATCAGCGGGTAGCCGTCCTCCATCTCCATGCGTGTGCGGACGGTCACCTCCTCGTACGCGACGCGCATGTCGACGTCCATCAGGTGTCCCGACAGCTCGGTGTAGCCGTTCTCGTGGTCGATGTCGGCGGCGACCGCCTCGTCGTCGATGTCGACGGTCACCGACTCGCAGTACGGCTGGTTCTCGATCGACTCGGCGATCGCCGTCTCCAGCGAGCGCGTGCTCCGGGGGGAGACGGGCGTTCCCGCGAACTGATGGTACAGCGACCCGAACTTGATGCCGGCCTCGAAACACGCCTGCTGGGCGTCGGTGGTCACGGTCGACCGTCGGCTTGGTCGGACAAAGGCGTACCGAGTGCCGGCGTTCGACCGTGCGGGTGCGCCGCCCGAGCGACCTGTCGGCGACGGAGAGAACCTCGATCGAACCGCACCTTACTTACCCGCGCTCGTCGGACACACGACCGAATGGACGAACCGGTACTGCTCACTGGAGCGGGCGGGCGCGTCGGCCGCGCCGTCCTGGCCGGCATCGGCGAGGCGTACGACTGGCGCCTCCTCGACCGCGAGCCGGTCGCCGACGACGCGCTACCCGACGGCGTCAGCGACGACGACGTGGTCGTCGCCGACGTGACCGACGACGCGGCGGTCCGCGAGGCCCTCGAGGGCGTCGGCGCGGTCGTCCACCTCGCCGGCGACCCGCGCCCGAACGCGCCGTGGGACTCCGTCCTCTCGAACAACATCGACGGCACGCAGACGGTGTTCGAGGCCGCCGTCGACGCCGACGTCGATCGGTTCGTCTTCGCCTCCTCCAACCACGCCGTCGGGGCGTACGAGACCGACGACCGGACCCCCCACATGTACCGCAAGGACGACGAGTTCCGCCTCAACGGCACGGAACTCCCGCGCCCGTCGAACCTCTACGGCGTCTCGAAGGCGGCCGGCGAGACGCTCGGGCGCTACTACCACGACCACTACGACCTCTCGGTCGCGTGCGTCCGCATCGGCAACCTCACGAAGGGTCACCCGCCCAAGGAGTACGAGCGCGGGCAGGCGATGTGGCTCTCTCACCGCGACTGCGCGCACTTGTTCGACCGCTGTCTCGTCGCCGACTACGGCTACGAGATCGTCTACGGCATCTCGGACAACGACCGCAAGTACTACTCCATCGAGCGCGCCCGCGAGGTCCTCGGCTACGACCCGCAGGACAACTCCGCGGAGTACACCTTCGGCGGGGAGCCGAAGGAGCAAGTCGAGCCGGACTCCGCCTAGGACCCCGTCCGGGTCCCGGTGTCGCCGGCCGTCTCCTCCACGTTCGCGTTCAGAACAGCCCCTCCACGTCCTCCTCCTTGCGCCGCTCCTGCGCGACCAATCCCGAGAGCCGGTCGTACACCAGTCGCCGCTCCTGCGGCGTGTCGACGCGCACGAGATCGAACAGCAACGCCGCGAACTGCGACCGTCCCGCTCGCTCCTCCTCGCGGGCGTACCGCGCCGCGTCCGCGACCGCGTCGGCGTCGAGGCCGTGCTCCTCCGCGAGCGCCTCGGCCGCGAGTCCGGCGGCCGCCAGCGACAGCGCCTCGGGTGCGATACGGCCGCCGTCGTACGGCAGCGGCGGCGCGGGCGCGCGCTCGACGCGCTCGGGGTCCGCGCGGAGTCGGACGAGCGCGTCGCGAACGCTAGCCACATCGACGCCGCGGTACTCCTCCGGCACGTCGGCGAGGTACTCGCGGGCGCTCTCGGCGAGGCCGACCGAGCCCGACCAGTTCCGGTCGCGGGCGTGGTGCTGTGCGGCGGTGAACTGGATCAGTCCGTGGAACAGCGCCTCGTCGCGGACGGCGGTCTCGGAGGCGTCGGCGACGGCGGTTACGTCCTTCAGATCGAGCCAGACGGCTTCCCAAGGGTCGTGGGCGGCGTGGAACTCGCCGGCCGTGTAGAGGGCGATGCCGGCGCGGAGCGCCGCGACGCGTGCGGACTCGCCCGGAGCGTCGCTGGTGGTCACAGCGGGACTCGGGCCGGCGTGCGTTTCAGTCTGTCCGTGGCGGCGGCTCGTTCGCTGCTCAAATCTCCGTGTGTGGAGCGACAACCGCGCCGCAGCGTGCGAGCGACAGAAGTCGCTCGCGGTGTGGCGGCGCGGTAGGAACGTCCGGACGGAGTTCACGTGAGCGGTGCGCGGTCGAACGCAGTGAGACCGCGACCGTGAACGGGGAGCGAAGCGACCCGTGAACGTGCGAACGTGAACCGGCCGGTCGTGACTGAACGAACGAAGTGAGTGAAGGAACGTCCGGACGGAGATTTGAACTCCGGTCCCTGGCTCCGCAAGCCAAGAGGATAGTCCACTACCCTACCCGGACTCAATTCGATCGACGCCGGGGCCACGTAAAGGGATTCCGATCCGACCGACCCGTGCGACCCACCACCGTGACACAAACGCAGCCTTGTGCCTACGCCGATGCTTTGCGCTCGGCCGGCGTCGCATGACCCATGGACAGACGAACCGTCCTCTCGCTCGCCGCCGGCGTCGGCTCGGTCACGCTGGCGGGCTGTACCGGCGGCGCCGGCGACGGATCGAGCGGCGGCAACGGCGAGCCGAGCGAGTCTCCGGATCCGACGACGACGAAGACGGAGACGCCGAACGGTGAGGACGAGTTCCCGCGGATCACGGACCGCTCGTTCGCCCGCACCGGCGACGCGGATGAACAGCGCGAGTCCGCGAGCGCCGCGTTCGGGGACGACCTCGTGACCGTCACGGGCGTCATCCGAGGGAAGAACGGCTGTATGCGGGCGTCGCTCGCGGCCGCCGAGTACGACCCCGACACCGACGAACTCCGCGTCCGCGTGGAGACCGTCCGGGAGGGCGGCGACAGCTGTACCCAGCAGATCGTCTACCGCGGCTACGAGGCGGCCGTCGAGTTCGCCGGGGGCCTCCCCGCGTCCGTCGTCGTCGAACACGAGTCGATGGGGGTGGTGCGGACCGTGACCGACGTGACGAGGTGAGCGAGTCCGGATCCGGCGAAGCCTCAAATACGATCCCGACACAGCCCGCGTGTGACGGGTGACACGCCGGCGGGCGAGGACGTGACGGTCGAAGCGACAGGTGAGGGACTCCCGGAGAGATCGGGCGAGAAGTCGGACGATGCGGGCGGGGGACGATCGACGGGATCCGAACGAACGAGAACCCTTATGCGCGGGAGTTGCCTGGGTCCGGATACGACTATGGGCGCTATCGAGGACGTCTACGACGACTTGGACGCCGACGTCCCCTTCGAGGAGTTCGAGGCCGCCGTCGAACAGAAGGTCGAGGACATGGGCGGGCTGGCCGACGAGGAGACCGCGGCGATGCTCATCGCCCACGAGCTGCGCGACGAGGAGGTCAACAGCGTCGCCGACATCGAGCCCGGGATGGACGACGTGAAGTTCCTCGCGAAGGTGATGACCGTTAGCGAGGTTCGCACCTTCGAGCGCGACGGCGAGGACGAGGACGGCCACGTCCTCAACGTCGAGGTCGCCGACGAGTCCGGCCGCGTCACGATCTCGCTGTGGGATCAGGTCGCCGTCGACGCGAAGGAGAACCTCCAGACGGGCGACGTCCTCCGGATCATGGGTCGCCCGAAGGAGGGATACAGCGGGCTGGAGGTCGCCGTCGACAAGGTGGAGCCCGACCCGGACGCCGAGGTCGACGTGGACGCCGTCGAGGAGTACCGCGTCGAGGACCTCACGATGGGCGCCTCCGACGTGGACCTGCTCGGCGTGATTCTCGACACGGACACCGTCCGCACGTTCGACCGCGACGACGGCTCCGAGGGGAAGGTGTCGAACCTGACCGTCGGCGACGAGACCGGCCGCGTGCGCGTCACCATGTGGGACGACACGGCCGACCGCGTCGAGGAACTGGCGGCGGGCGAGACCGTCGAGATCGTCGACGGCTACGTCCGCGAGCGCGACGGCGACCTCGAACTCCACGTCGGCTCGCGCGGCGCCATCGAGACGGTCGACGCCGACGTGGAGTACGTCCCCGAAACGACCGACATCGCGGACCTGGAACTCGACGACGTGGTCGACATCGCCGGCGGCGTCATCGAGACGAGCGAGAAGCGGACGTTCGACCGCGACGACGGCTCGCAGGGACAGGTTCGAAACGTCCGTATCAAGGACGAGACCGGCGAGATCCGCGTGGCGCTGTGGGGCGACAAGGCCGACCGCGACATCGACCTCGCGGACCGAGTCGCGTTCACCGACGTGGAGATCCAGGACGGCTGGCAGGACGATCTCGAAGCCTCCGCAGGCTGGCGATCCTCCGTCTCCGTGCTCGAACAGGCGAACGGCGGGGATGGGGGCCCCTCCATCGGGTCCGCCGACCGCGACGCCGGCCAGGGCGGTCTCGACTCCTTCGACTCGGGCGACTCGTCCGCCGACGGCTCGGCCGGATCCGCCGCCGCGGCGACCGCCGAGGTCGACGGCGACGAGGCGGCCGACGCCGACGGGAACGCCGATGGCGGCGTCGTGGAGTTCACCGGAACCGTCGTGCAGGCGGGCGATCCAGTGGTTCTCGACGACGGCACGCAGACGCGGTCGGTCGAGACCTCGGCGAACCTCCGCCTCGGCGAGGAAGTCACCGTCCGCGGCGTCGAGCGGGACGGCACCATCGACGCCGACGACGTGTTCTGACGGAGGTCGGTCCCTCGCCGCACGGTCCGCGAACCGCGTGCGACCGCGAACCACGGCAACGGAAAGCGTTATACACGACACACACCGGCGTATGTGTATGACTGTCGAGTTGCCGTTCGCGCCCGTCGACGACGTCATCCGACGGAACGCGGGCGACCTCCGGGTCAGCGCCGGCGCGGCCGAGGAACTGGCCGGGCGCGTGCAACGGCACGGGGCGTCGCTGGCGGCCGACGCGGCCGAGCGAGCGGCCGCGGACGGGCGAAAGACGCTGATGCCGGCGGACTTCGGGGTCGAGCAGGTGGTCGAACGCTCGACGCTGACGCTCCCCATCGCGCCCGTCGACCGGATCGCGCGCCTCGACATCGACGACGCCTACCGAGTTTCGATGGATGCCCGCGTCGCGCTCGCGGACATCCTCGAGGATTACGCGGACAACGTCGCCCGCGCGGCCGCGCTACTCGCGCGCCACGCCGATCGCCGAACTGTCCAGGCCGACGACATCGAGACGTACTTCGCGCTCTTCGAGGGATAGCGATGCGGTTCGGCTACAGCGAGGCGTGCCTCGACCACGATACCGGCGACCGACACCCCGAGAATCCGGACCGACTCCGCGCGATCAAGGAGGGACTCAAGCGCAAACACGGCGTCGAGTACGTCGAGGCCGACCCCGCATCGCGCGCCGCCATCGATGCGGTCCACGAGTCCGGCTACGTAGACGAGATCGTCGACTTCTGTGAGTCCGGCGGCGGCAACTGGGATCCCGACACCGTAGCATCCGACGGCACATGGGACGCCGCGCGCGCGGCAGCCGGGCAGGCGCAGTGGGCCGCCGAGGAGGCGCTCGCGGGCACCCCCGGCCGCGACACGCCGTTCGCACTCGGTCGACCCCCGGGGCATCACGCCGTCTACGACGACGCCATGGGCTTTTGCTTCGTCAACAACGTCGCGGTCGCCGCCCAGTCGGCGCTCGACGACGGCGGCGCCGACCGCGTCGCGATCTTCGACTGGGACGTCCACCACGGAAACGGGACGCAGGACATCTTCTCCGACCGCGGCGACGTGCTCTACGCGTCGATCCACGAGGACGGCCTCTACCCCGGCACCGGCGACGAGACCGAGACCGGCGAGGGCGACGGCGAGGGGGCGACGCTGAACGTCCCGCTGCCGGCGGGCGCGGGCGACGCGGACTTCCTGCTCGCCATCGACGACCTGCTCGCCCCCGTGGTCGACCGCTTCGACCCCGACCTCCTGCTCATCTCAGCGGGCTTCGATGCCCACCGCCACGACCCCATCTCGCGGATGCGGGTCTCCTCCGAGGGGTACGCGCTGATGGCCGACCGCGTGCGCACGCTCGCCGGGGACGTCGACGCCGGCCTCGGGTTCGTGCTGGAGGGCGGCTACGGGCTCGACACGCTCTCGGAGGGGGTCGCGATGGTCCACGAGACGTTCGACGGTCGGCCGCCGATCGAGCCCGACAAGGACCCCGAGGAGAAGAGCGTCCCGCTGATCGAGGAACTCCGCGAGCGGTTCGACCTGGATTGAGGACCGGTCGCCACGTCACTCCCGCGTGAGAGGTTTCGCAGCGAGGACTACACCGAGGGCTCGAAGTACTCCCGGAGGTCGGCGCCGAACTCGTCGACCAGCGTCGCGACCTCCTCGCCGGCGAGCACGTCGTAGCCGCGTTCGAGCGCGGAGTCGACGCGGGCGCCGAGCGCTGCATCGAAGATCCGATCGGATTCGAGGACGGCGACAGCGTCGCGTTCGGTGGGATCGCGTTCGCGCTCGACGACGTAGCGGCCGTCGGCGACGAACGGCCCGTACGCGTCGGGGTCGTCGACGTACTTCCCGTAGAAGCCGACCGCGTGATCGCGGACGTGGACCGGCGGCCCCTCGTGGCGCTCGACAGCCGGGAGTTCGCGGTCGGCGAGTTCGACGAGTAACACCGCGCGCCGGTCGCTCCCCTCGTCGTCTCGCTCGGCCGCGAACGTCGCGGCGCGGAGCACGTGGAATCCCATCCCGCCGAGTTCGCGTTCGATCCCAGCCAGCGAGCGACGCAGCTGCGGGTACAGTTGGTCGTCGACGACGTCGGGCGCGTCGAAGACGACCGCGAGCGGGTCGGTCCCGCGGCGGTCGACGTGCTCGCGAACGCCCGCCGCATCGAGCGGCGTCGGGGCCGTCGGGAAGAACGGCTCCGCCCGCGGGTCCGCGAGCACGTCGCGCGCGTGATGTTGGAGCCGCGCGAGGTTGTCGCCCGAGAGCACGGCCGCGACGTTGCGCTCGGGGTCGGTCGGATCGATGACGACGAGCGGGTCGTCGAACTCCGCGGTGCCGTGACCCTCGGGATCGAACCGTACCGGCGGGTGCCAGTCGGCGACCGCCTCCAGCGTCTCGCGGGCGCCGCCGTGTTCGAGCACGAGCAGTTCGGTGAGGTACCCCGAGAACCCCTGCGTGCGGAGGTTGCTGCCGTAGACGCCGACGCCCTTCAGAAACGCCTTGAGGACGCGAACGTCCCCCGCGAGGTCGTCGGTCAGCCGGTCGAGGAGGTACTCGTTGTGAAACGGGGTGCGGTCGACGGCCGAGCGGATCTCGGTCGCGGCGCCGACGCCGTAACAGGGAACGAGGTCCACGTCGAACCCGTCGGCCGTGCCGACGACGTACGGGTGTTCAGCGTATTCTTCCTCGCCGTCGGGGAGCACAGCGTGGCCGACGCGCAGCCCGAACCGCTCCAGTTCCTCCCGGGACAGATCCACCGGGAACCGGACGAAGAGGTCGATGTCGCGGTCGCCCGCGAGCCACGTGCCGCGGGCCGTCGATCCGACGGTGAGCACGTCGGCCCCGTCCGCGGGCGACGGGAGGTCCGCGACGGCGTCGCGGGCGCGGTCGGCGAGGTCGGCGGCGGCCGCATCCAGTCGCTCGCGTTCGTCGGCATCGGGGGTGACCCGCTCGCGCACCGCCGAGAACACAGCGTCGATATCGTCGCCGGAGACGGCTGTGTCATCGCGGTCGTCGGCGTCCGCGTCGCCGTCGGTGTCGGCGTCCGGGTCGGTCATACGACGGGGTTCCGCCGGGCGGGTAACGAGCGTGTCGGTCCCGAACGGGGACGGCGTCGGCGGACGGATCCGGCGGCTTGCCCGGTGTGCGAACCACCCGCTTGCGCCGGGGCGAAACGAAAGCACTTTCAAATTCACTCCAGTACATGCAGGTGCGAGCCGAAGTAGCTCAGCTGGTAGAGCGCCTCGCTGTTACGGGATTCAGGTCCCCTGTCTCCCGCAGAGACGAGGTGGTCCCAGGTTCGAGTCCTGGCTTCGGCGCTTCTCCGTTCCGGTTCGCTCCGTAGCTTCGCCCCGTTCGTGGCACTCACGTCACCGGAAAGGAAACTACTTGACCGCGGCCCGACAACGACGGCGACGAGGGCCCATAGCTTAGTCTGGTATAGCACCCGGCTCATACTCCGGTCGGTTTCGGCCGCCGGATGGGACACCGGGCGGTCGAGGGTTCGAATCCCTCTGGGCCCATATCGCAGCACGACGACGAGGAACGGAGTGACGAGTCCGTGCCGCGTCCGTGGCATGGGAGGATTCGAAGCAGAGAGCGGAGCGACGCGGAACGACCGTGGTTCGAATCCCTCTGGGCCCATACTCCGGCACAACGACGAGGAGCACGCGGTCGATGCTGAGTCGACGCGGTCACCGGCGCTCACAGATACGTGTCGCGGACAGTCCGCGCGAGCAGGCCGTCCTTCTCGAAGGCGATGTAGACGACGACGAACGCGCCGTCCGGCGGGCGGAGGACGAACACCTCCCGGGGGTCGTCGTCCAAGTCGTCGTTCACGCGCTCGACCAGCGGCTCCAGCGGCGTCGTCCCCGATCGGAACTCCCCGAACAGGTCGCGCGCGCCGGCCTCGCTGAACACGTACAGCGCGCCGTTCGGCTCGCCGTCGGTGTCGCGCGTGACGCGCGAACCCATGCCGTCGCCGGCGGCGCTGGCGTCGCGCCACGCGTCGCGGGCGGCCTCGAAGATCGGCTCCGCGTCGTCGAGGAAGCGGTAGCGGCTCTCGCGCTCGACAGTCAGCGACTCGACGCGCGCGAGCGGGGTGTCGCCGTCGCCGCCTCCGTCGCCCCCGGCTGCCGTGTCGGGCCACCGTAGCGTCGCGGTGACGACGTACCCGGGCTCCAGCGCCGCGACCGCGTCGGCGACGGCGTCGTCGGAGTCGCCGGCCGAAACCCGGACCGGCTCGAACCCCTCGTCGGGTTCCGGTCCGGGACCGGGCTCGGGGGTGTCGAGGTCGACGAACACCAGCGCCTCCTCGGTCCGGTCGAGCACGCGGTAGCGACGGGGGCCGAGCCCGTCCGAATCGATCGACTCGGTCGGTCCGGAGGCGGTGTCGATCGAGGTTCCGTCCTCCGCGCCGCTGGCAGAGTCCGTCTCGTGCGCCTCTGAGACGGGTGCCCCCGAGCTCGGTGTCGACCCGGCTGCCGTCGCGTCGCTCGCGGCCTCGACCCAGTCGTCGTCTCGGTCGCCGTCGTCGGCCCACGGGTCGACGGCGTCCCCCTCGTCACGCTCGTCCATGTCCGACCCAGCGGCCCGAGCGGGAAGCGCGTGTCGCTTCGGCCACCGAACCGGTTCGTCGGCGCCGCCCGCAGACGAGGAGGCGCCAACGCTAACCGACCGTGTTCCGTACGGTCGGCTGTGTTGAACGTCGAGTTCCGCGACCGCGGCGCGTACTTCCGGGATGCGGACGCACTCGTCGTCGCGGACCTCCACGTCGGCCGCGCGTCGGCCTCCGACGTGGCGTACCCGCTGGGCGAGGCGTCGGACCTGTCCGAGCGCCTCCGGTCGCTGCTCGACCGGTTCGATCCGAGCGACGTCGTGATCGCCGGCGACGCGGTCCACCGGTTCGACCGCGTCTCGACCGCCGACGAGCGGACGCTCTCGGAACTCGTCGACGCCTGTCGTGGCGCCGGCGCCCGTCCCGTGTTCGTCCGCGGTAACCACGACACCGCCCTCGGCGACACCGCTCTCGACGGTACGGCCCCCGGCGACACGGCTCTCGACGGTACGGCCCCCGGCGACCCGGCGCCGTCGGACGCGCGGGACGGCCGCATCCACGAGGCGTACGAACTCGACGCGAGCGTTCGGGGCGCGCCGGTCGTCGTCCGGCACGGCCACGACGCGCCGCCGGCCGAGGAGGCGGCCGGGCTGTACGTCGTCGGTCACGACCACCCGACGATCGAGATCGAGGGCAAGCGCCGGCCCTGCTGGCTGTACGCCGAGGACGCCTTCCGGGGCGCCGACGTGCTCATGCTGCCGGCGTTCACCCGGCTCGCCGCCGGCGTCGAGGTGAACGACATGTCCGCCCGGGAGTTCCAGTCGCCGTTCGTCGCCGACGCCGATCCGTTCCGCCCGATCGTCGCCCGTGCGGACGGCGACGCCGTGGAGTTCCCGCCGCTCGGCGAGTTCCGCCGGCTGCTGTGAGTGTCCGATCCGGACGGTCGCGAGCACCATCGCTCCGGGGTGCCGGACCCTCGCGTTCCTGTCGGGCGAGCATGACTTTTTGGTCACGTGCCGCGATACCACACACGATGCGCGCAGCCAGACTCCACGAGTACACCGACGACATGGCGAACGCCCTCAGCATCGACGAGGTGGACCGGCCGACCGCCGAGGCGTCCGACGACGTGATCGTCGAGGTCGAGGGCGCCGGTTGGTGTCAGACGGACAATCACGTGATCGAGGGGATGTGGCGGGAGTACGTTCCGCAGGAACTCCCGCTCACGCTGGGCCACGAGAACGCCGGGACCGTCGTCGAGGTCGGCTCGGAGGTGAACACCGTCGAGGTGGGCGACAGCGTCATCTGTCACCCCGTGATGACCTGCGGGACGTGTCGCCCGTGCCGACGGGGCGAGGACATGTACTGCGAGCACGTCCGCTTCCCGGGGCTCACCCACGACGGCGGGTTCGCGGAGTTCCTCCACACCAACGAGCGCGCGGTCATCCCGCTGCCGGGCGACGTGGAGACCACGGACATCGCGCCCCACGCGGACGCGGGGATCACGGCGTACCACGCGACCAAGAAGGCGGTCCGGGAGCTGAACCCCGGCGACACCGCGGTCGTCATCGGCGTCGGGGGGCTCGGCCACATCGGCCTCCAGTGTCTCGACGCGATGAGCGCGGTCGACATCGTCGCGCTCGATCTGAAGGAGTCGGCGCGCGACATGGCAGCGGATCTGGGCGCACACCACACCGTCGATCCCGCGAACGAGGACGTGGCGAGCGTGATCGCCGACCGCACCGACGACGTGGGTGCCCAACAGGTGCTCGATTTCGTCGGCGCCGACCAGACCACGGCGCTGGCGCCCGATATCGTCGCCGCCGGCGGCGATCACCACGTGATCGGCTACGGCGGCCACATCCACGAACCCGCCCAGTCGCTCGTGGACGGCGAGTTCAGCTACAAGGGGACGCTCGTCGGGCGGTACACCGAGCTTCAGGAGCTCGTCGCGCTCGTCGACCGCGGCGAGGTCGAACTGCACACGAGCCGCTACCCGCTGGCGGAGATCAACACCGTCGCCGAACGACTCGAACACGGCGAGATCGACGGCCGGGCGGTCATCACTCCCTGAGCCGGGCAGTTCCGCCCCGGCCGGCGTCGCTGCCGCTGCCGAAACGGCTACCCTGTTGCACCCAGACACGCCCGTATGAGCGACGCCGACGCCGGACCCGACGCGGGCGAGGCGACAGACGCCGACGCGCCGGCGGACCCGATGGGCGACGTGTATCGCGTGCTCGGGCCCGACGGCGAGGTCGTCGGGACGGTCCCGGACCTCCCGGAGGAGACCTTCGTCGACATCTACCGCGACATGGTGACCGCCCGTCGCTTCGACGAGCGGGCGATCAGCCTCCAGCGACAGGGGCGGATCGGAACCTACGCCGCCATCGAGGGGCAGGAGGCGAGCTCCGTCGCCGCCACACACGCCCTCGGCGACGACGACCCGATCTTCTACCAGTACCGCGAGCACGGCGCGGTGATAGCCCGGGGGTTCCCGGCCGAGTATCTCGCGTACTGGATGGGCCACGAGTCCGGGACCGCCGGCCTCGCGGACATCGACGTGTTCCCGCTCAACATCGGCATCGGGGCGCACCTCCCGCACGCCGTCGGCGCGGCGATGGCGTTCGACTACCGCGGCGACGACCGCGTCGCGTGCGCCCACTTCGGCGACGGCGCCACCTCGGAGGGCGACTTCCACGAGGCGATGAACTTCGCGGGCGTGTTCGACGCGCCCGGCGTGTTCGTCTGTCACAACAACCAGTGGGCCATCTCGATCCCCCGCGAGGACCAGACCGCGAGCCCGACGCTGGCGGAGAAGGCAGAGGCGTACGGCTTCGAGGGCGTCCGCGTCGACGGGATGGACCCCCTCGCCGTGTACGCGGTCGTCGCGGAGGCGGCCCGCAAGGCACGGGCCGCCGGCGACGGTGTGGGTGACACGGACGCGGAGGGCGCCGACGGCGACCCCGACGCCGGCGGCTACGACCACCGCCCCACGCTGATCGAGACCCTCGAGTACCGGTTCGGCGCCCACACCACCGCCGACGACCCCAGCGTCTACCGCGACGACGACGAGGGCGACGCCTGGCGCGCGTGGGACCCGATCCCCCGCATGGAGGGGTTCCTCCGGCGCGAGGGCATCGCCGACGACGACCTGATCGCGTCGGTGCGCGAGGAGGCCGACGACCGGGTCGCCGAGGTCATCGACGCCGCCGAGCGCTTCGAGGCGGACCCGGCGAGCATGTTCGACGACGTGTACGCGGAGACGACCCCCGAACTGGAGCGGCAGAAGGAGGGGCTGCTGGCGGCGATCGAGCGTCACGGCGCCGAGGCGTTCCTGCGCGAGGAGTAGGCGGAATCCGGGAAGAGGAAGCGCGAAAACGCCGTCGCCGTCGGCCGGGGCGTCCCGAAACGACCATGAGTCGCCCGTCAGTTGATACGGCCACTCGATGGTCAGTCTGCCGACCACCCACGTCAACTACCGGGTAAGCGTCGCGTACGTCGGGACGGTGCTCAAGTACATCGGCGTCACGCCGCTGTTCCCCCTCGTGCTCGCTCTCTATTACGGGGAAGACCCGCTGCCGTTCGTGGCGACGACCGTGGTCATGGTCGGGGCGGGGATCGTCATGGAACGGGTGCGTGATGACGGCGAACTCGGGAACCGGGAGGGCTTTCTTCTGGTCAGCCTCGCGTGGCTGCTCGTCCCGGTGGCGGGGACGGTACCGTACCTCGTCGCCGGGACGGGGACCGTCGCGAGCCCGGTCAACGCCCTCTTCGAGAGCATGAGCGGGTTCACGACGACGGGCGCGACCGTCCTCGGCGAGATCTCGGTCGAGCGCCACGGCCGCGCGATGCTCATGTGGCGCCAGCTCACCCAGTGGCTGGGTGGAATGGGGATCCTCGTGTTGATGATCGCCATCCTCCCGCAGCTGTCGGTCGGCGGGGCGCAGGTCATGCGCCAGGAGGCGCCGGGGTTGTCGCTGGAGAAGCTGACGCCGCGTATCCAGGAGACAGCGCGCACGCTGTGGGGCATCTACGCCGGCTTCACGCTCCTCGCGGCCCTCGTCTACTACGTCCTGCACCTGACCGGAGTGGCGCCGAACATGGACCTGTACAACGCGGTCGCGCACGCGCTCACGACGCTTCCGACCGGCGGCTTCTCCCCGGAGGCCCGCAGCGCCGAGGCGTTCACCCCGGCGATCCAGTGGGCGATGATGCCGTTCATGGTCGTCGCGGGGACGAACTTCGCGCTGTTCTGGTACGTGCTGCGAGGGGACCCCCGCCGGCTGATCGACAACGCCGAGTTCCGCGGGTACCTGCTGGCGATGACCGCGGTCGGGGCGGTCGTCTCGGCGGTGCTGTTTCTCGGCGTCGGCCTCGCCGAGATACCCGTGAACGTCGACGCTATCCCCGGGAATCTGGAAAACGCGCTTCGACAGGGGCTGTTTCAGGTGATCGCGATCGTCACGACGACCGGATACGCGAGCATGGATTTCAACACATGGGACGCCTCCGCACAGACGATCCTGCTGTTCGCGTATTTCTTCGGGGGCTCGGCGGGGTCGGCCGCGGGCTCGATCAAGATCGTCCGCTGGGTACTCGTTCGGAAAGACATCGGGCGGGCGCTGTTCACATCCGTCCACCCCGAGGCCGTCAGGCCGGTCCGACTCGGTGACGAGGTCGTCGGGGACGACACGATCCGTGACGTGTTCGTGTTCGTCGTGCTGTTCCTGGTGCTGTTCGCGCTCTCGACGGTGTTGCTGTACCTCGATAGCCTCCGGACGCCGGACGTCTCGCTGAACGGGCTGGAGGCGATGAGCGTCGCCATCGCGACGCTCGGAAACGTCGGGCCCGGCTTCGGCCCGGTCGGACCGATGAACAGCTTCCTGCCGTTCTCGGTTCCGGCGAAGGTCTACATGGTGTTCCTGATGTGGATCGGCCGGCTGGAGGTCCTCTCGGTGCTGGTCGTGTTCACGCCGGCGTTCTGGAGCCGGTGAGGGCCCACACTCGCCGTTCCCGAGCCGACGCGTCCGCGGTCGACGGCCGGACACCCAGTCCCTCGGTAGGTTCGGCAGAAACTGATTCGTAAGAGGCCCCGCAAGCGGGGCATAGTCCTCATGCCCGGGATCCCGTGGTCGTCGCGACTCGACGACCTCTCGCGTCGGAACCGGCTCATCATCTACTACGTGATCGGGCTGGCCGTGCTCGTGTTGACCTACACGGTTCTCTACAACACCGGGATGACGGTGCTGGAAGGACGCGAGCAGTCGATCTTCCGGTCGTTCCAGACGGTCACCGAGACGATGACGACGACCGGCTACGGCGCCGACTCGCCGTGGGACTCCCCGTGGATGAACCTCTTCATGGTGTTCATGCAGTTGAGCGGCATCGGGGTCGGCTTCTTCACCCTCCGGGTGATCGTCATCCCGCTGTTCACCGGCGCGGAGGTCGATCTCGACAGCCGGCTGTCCCGGAAGAACGACCACGTCGTCATCTGCGAGTACGACCGGGACTCCGCGGTGCTGCTGGACGAACTCGAAGGGCTCGGGATCGACTACGTGCTCATCTCCTCGGACGAGGAGGAGGCGATCGACCTCTCGGACGAGGGCTACTCGGCGATCCACGGCTCCCCGCAGGAGGCGAGCGCGTTCGAGCGCGCGAGCATCGGGAACGCCCGGGCAGTCATCACGGACGCCGGCGAGGCGAACGTGGACACCATCCTCACGATCAGGTCGCTCCGCCCCGACGTGGAGATCGTCACGCTGACCGACGACAGTTCCCTGCGGGACGTGCTGCTCGCCACCGGCGCCGACAGCGTGCTGTCCCCGCGTGCCGTCCTCGGACAGCGCCTCGCACGGAAGGCGATGTCGCTGTACACCTCGGAACTCCACGACACGGTCGGCGTCGCGGAGGGACTGGAGGTGACGGAGATCTCCGTCAGCCGCGACAGTGCGCTCGACGGCGTCAGCATCCGGAACTCGCGCATCCGCGAGCGGACCGGCGCTAACGTCGTCGGCGCGTGGATCGACGGGGAGCTCCAGCTTCCCCCAGATCCCGACTCGGTCATCGGAGCGAACACGGTGCTACTGGTCTCCGGTGACCACGACGCGCTGGAGGAGCTCGGGGAGACCGCACGACCGGTCCGTTCGCGTGGCCGCGACGAGGGCGTCGTCGCCGCGGGACTCGGCGAGGTCGGACGGGCGGCGCTGTCGGTCGTCGAAGCGGAGGGCGGAGACGTGCCGGCCACGACCGTCGACGTGACCGACGGACCGGGCGTCGACGTCGTCGGCGACGTGAGCTCCCGCGACACGCTCCGGGAAGCCGGCATCGAGGACGCTGGAGTGATCCTCGTGTGCGTCCCGGACGACTCGACGGCGCTGCTCACGGTCGTACTCGCGCGGTCGTTGAACCCCGACATCGAGATACTCGTGCGGATGAGCGATGCGAAGGCGACGACAAAGGCGCTTCGCGCGGGCGCCGACTACGTGCTCTCGGTCCCCCGGGTCAGCGCCCGGATGGTCGCCCGGGAGCTTCGCGGCGAGGAGGTGCTCGGCGCCGGTAGCCAGATCCGCATCGACCGCGTGTCCGCGGAGCCGTTCGCGGGGAAGACGCTCGCGGAGAGCAGGATCTACGAGCGAACCGGCTGTCGCGTCATCGCCATCGAGCACGAGGGGGAACTCACCGTGAGCCTCGACCCGGACCGAACGATCGCCGCCGAGGACCGGCTGGTTATCGTCGGGACCGACGAGTCGGTTCGGCGCTTCCTCACGGTGTTCGATGTGACGCCGAGACCGACCGAGGAGTAGCTCCATTCGACCGCGGGTCCTCGTTCACCGCAGATCGTCGGAGATAGCATCGGCGGCGACTCGCCCGCTCTTCATCGCACCCTGAATCGACGACCACTCGGTGTAGTCGCCGGCGAGGTAGATCGGCCCGTCGGGGTCGTCCGTGTCCGGTAACCCACCGTGGACGCCCGGGGGCTGGGCGAACTGGGCGAACTCGATTCGCTCGGTGTGGATCGGCTCCAGTCCGCCGAAGCTGCGCTCGGGATACCACGCCGACAGCGCCGCCCGCGTGTCCGCAGCCAAGTCGTCGGTGTCGCGGAAGCGCGCGTCGTCGCCGAGGAACGTCGCACACAACAGCTGCTCGCCGTCGGGCGCGTACTCCGGCGCCACCTCGGTGAGCGGGACGACGACGTTCGGCGAGGGGTCGTCGCTGTTGAGGAGGATCTTCCTCCCCGTCGACACCGGCGTCGCGTCCGACAGCCGGTAGTACTGGGTCGTCGATGGGACGCCCTCCGTCGGAACGGCCTCGACAGCCGTCAGGTCGCGTGCCGTCTTCGGGTCGGTGGCGACGACGACCGCGTCGGCGTCGACGGCGCGGTCGGTCGTCTCGACGGTGACGCCGCCGTTCGCGCCGCCGGCGCCGTTGTCCGTGCGGGTCGCCCCGTCGCGGTCGAGCCCCTCGACGCCCTCGCCGGTGACGACCGTCGCGCCGGCCGCCTCCGCGGACGCGCGGAGTTGCTCCGCGATCGCACCCATCCCTGCGGCGGGGACGCCGATCCGACCGTCCGAAAGCGCGCGGAAGGTGTACGCGAACACGTGCTTGGAGGTTTCCAGCGAGCGATCGAGCGTGATTCCACCGTAGAAGGGCGCCACGAAGTTCTCGACGTACTTCTCGGAGAAGCCCCAGTCGCGGAGATACTCGCGGATGCTCGCGTCCGACCCGGAGAAGAACCACGACTCCGCGCGCTGGGAGAGGTCCTGCCGGAGCGCGAGCGTCCGGAGCTTGTCGGTCGTCGTGATCCGGCGGTTGAACGCCGACTCGACCAGCGATCGCGGGTCGCGAAGCGGGTCCGAGAGCACGCTTCGGGTTCCCTCGTCCGTCGAGCAGATGACGGCGCCGGGACGGAACTCCCGAAGGTCGAGCGCGTCCACGTCGAGTTCGCGCCGTACCGCGGGGTAGCCGGTGAACAGCACCTGAAAGCCGCGATCGAGGGAGAACCCGTCCTCGTGGCGCGTCCGCACGCGGCCGCCGACCTCGGGGCGGCGCTCGTAGACGGTGACCTCGGCGCCCGCGTCGGCGAGGTGCCGTGCGGCGACCAGCCCGGCGAGCCCGGCGCCCGCGACGACGACGTTCGGGGAGTCCGACATACCCGCGCTTGGACCGCGCGACACAAAGGCGTATCCGGTTGTGTCGCCGGATCGGCCGTCGTTGTGTCGCCGAACCGTCCGCAATCGCGTCGGCATCGCATCGCCGACCGCGTCCGAACCCGGCCCCGAACCAGCACATCCATGCGGCGGCGGCCCCAATCGCGGGTGAATGCAGACGACGGACGCGTTCGACGGCCTGTCGTGCACCGACTGCGGGGAGTCGTTCGGCGTCGACGAGCACGGCCGCTGTCCCGACTGTGGGTCATCGCTGTCGCCGACGTACGACCTCGACGCGGTCGACGCCGGCGCTTTCGGCGACCCCGACGACCGCGCACCGGGACAGTACCGCTTCGGCGAGCTCCTGCCGTTTCCGGCGGAGACCGCGATCACCGCCGGCGAGGGCGACACGCCGCTCGTGCGGACGGACCGCCTCGCCGACGAGCTCGGCGTCGCCGCCGCGTACGTGAAAGACGAGGGGCGAAACCCGACCGGGACCTTCGTCGACCGCGGGATGAGCCTCGCCGTGACCGCGGCCGCGGAGCGAGAGTTAGAGCCGCTCGCGCTCGCGGCCGCCGGCAACGCCGGGCAGTCGGCCGCCGCCTACGCCGGGCGGACCGACCTGCGCTCGTACGCGTTCGTCCCCTCGCGGACGGCGTTCTCGAACAAGGCGATGGTGAACGTCCACGGCGGCGAGATGCGCGTCGTCGGCGGGCGCTACGGCGACGCCGCCGTCGCGGTCGACGACCAGTTGGCCGCGGAGTATCACTCGCTGCAGGAGTTCACGACGCCGTACCGCCACGACGGGGCGAAGACGATCGCCTACGAGTTGCTCGACGCGGTCGACGGCGAGCACGCGACCGCGTCCCTCCCCGATGCGGTCGTCCTCCCCGCGAGCACCGGCGAACTCGTCGTCGGGGTCGTACGGGGGTTCGAGGACCTCGTCGACCTCGGCCTCGCCGAGGGCGTCCCGGACGTGTACGCCGTGCAGCCCGCCGGCTGCGCGCCGATCGCGACCGCCTTCGAGTCCGGCGCCGACGCGGTCGAGGCGTGGACCGGTCCCGACACCATCGTCGGCGAGTTGGAGATCGAGAACCCGGCCGGCGGCGACCACGCGCTCGCGGCGCTTCGCGGCGTGAACGGCGACGCGCTCACCGTCGAGGACGACGACGCGCTGGAGAGCGCCGTCACCGTCGCGCAGACCGAGGTCATCGAGGTCGGCGGCGCCGGCGGCGTCGCCCTGGCGGGGGCGTGGCGCCTCTCCGAGTCCGGCGCCATCGGGGGCGACGACGAGGTCGTCGTCGTGAACCCGGATTCGGGTGTGAAGGCCCCCGACGTGCTCCGGAGCCACCTGATGGGCAAGGGGATCTGACGGGGCGGCGGGCGCCCGCCCGACGCCGCTCTCGCAGTGTTCGAGCCGAGAAGTATTTCCGTTAGACTCGTCTAATTCTCGTCAACCGATGCTGAGCGACGTGATGGAGGACTATCTGAAGGCGATCTACGTGCTCCAGACCGAACACGGGCCGCCGGTGTCGACCTCGGCAATCGCCGAGCGCGTCGAGAAGACGCCGCCGACGGTGACGAGCATGCTGGAGACGCTCGAGGGACGCGGACTGGTCGAGCGCGAGAAGTACAAGGGAACGGAGCTGACGGCGGAGGGGAGAACGGTCGCGCTGGAGGTGCTCCGACATCACCGCCTGCTGGAGGCGTACCTCGCCGAGCACCTCGACTACTCGTGGAGCGAGGTCCACGACGAGGCCGACGCGCTCGAACACCACATCAGCGAGGAGTTCGAGCGCCGCGTGGCCGCGGCGTTGGGCGATCCCGCCGTCGATCCGCACGGCGACCCGATCCCGGGGGTGGACCTCGAGCCGCCGGCCGAGGACGACGCCCGCCCGCTCACCGAGGTCGCGGTCGGCGATCGGGTCGTCATCGCGCGCGTCAGCGACCGCGACGACGAGGAACTGGAGTATCTCGACCGCGCGGGAATCATGCCCGGGACGACCATCGAAGTGCTGGACGTCGCGCCGTTCGGGATGGTGACCGTCCAGATAGTGCCGGATGCCGGGGAGGCCGACGTTGACGCCACCGACGACGACGCCACCGACGACGCCGACTCCGGCCGCGAACAGAGCCTTCCGGAGGCGATCGCCGCATCCGTCCGGGTCCGGCCGGTCGACGCCGTCGAGACTGACGCCGGGGTGGGGGGTACGTGAGCTTCTGGGAGATCGTCGTCGTCGCGGCGGTCGCACAGCTGGCGGTGCTTCCCGGAGAGAAGGTCCAGTTCATCATCGCCGGACTGTCGACGCGGTACCGGCCGGCGGTCGTCGTCGCCGCGGCGGGGACGGCGTTCGCCGGGTGGACGGCGTTGGAGATCTGGTTCGGCGCCGCGCTCCAGTCAGTGCTGTCGCCGACGCTCTTGGACGTGTTCACCGCCGTGATGTTCCTCGCGTTTGCCGCGATCCTCCTGCGGTCGGCGCCCGACGGCAGCGACAGGGTGGCCACGGCGGAGCCGGACGGGGGGCAGGTGCTCCCCGGGATCGACGGGACGGTGAGCGTCTTCGGCCACGAGATATCCGGCCGGCTCGGTAGCTACCTCTCCATCTTCTCGCTGATGGCGGCCGGGGAGTTCGGTGATAAGACACAGCTAGTGACGATCAGCCTCGCCGCGCAGTACGGGGCGACCTCCGCCATCTGGCTCGGCGAGATGGCGGTCATCCTCCCGGTGAGCCTCGCGAACGCCTATCTCTTCCACCGATTCAGCCACCGCTTCGACGTCCGGAAGGCGCACCTCGCCGGCGCGGTACTGTTCGCGTTCTTCGGGCTCGACACGATACTGGCGCTGGCGACCGGGTTCTCGATCTGGGAGACGGTCGTCGACGCCGTGTCGGCGGCCGTGCTGGCGCTGGTGTGACGGCGGCGGCGACAGTGCGGGATGGGCCGAACGCGAACCGCGGCGTTATTCACGGCAGCGCGCCTCGGTACCCCACGTGTCAGTCGCCGCCTCGTTGGTCGCCGGAGTCGTGTTCGGCCTCGCGCTTGCCGCGCCGCCGGGGCCGATGAACGCCGTTATCGCCGAGGAGAGCGTCCTTCGCGGGTGGACCGCCGGCGTCCGCGCCGGCCTCGGCGCGGCGACTGCCGACGCGATCTTCTTCGTGCTGTCGCTCGTGGGTGTCGTCGGCTTCCTGAACGACGCGCCGCTCGTCAAGGGCCTCATGGTCGGCGTCGGCGGCGTGCTCATGCTGTACTACGCGTACGGCGCGGCCCGGGAGATCCACGGTTCCTTCCTCGAGGTCGACGCCGATCTGGTCGACGAGGAGTCGGCGGGGTTCCGGAAGGCGCTGGCGCTGGCGCTGGCGAACCCCTACCAGGTGCTGTTCTGGCTCACCGTCGGCGTCGGACTGCTCGAACCGGGGGAGATCGACGTGTTCGGCGCGGCCGACGTGACGGAGCTCGCGGGAACGCTCGTCGTCGAGACCGGAAGCCCAGCGCTGGTGATCGGCTTCTTCGGCGGCATCGGCCTGTGGGTGACCGGCTTCCCGGGCGCGCTCGTCGCCGCCAAGCGACGGGTCGAGGCGCTCGCGCCGGTCGTCGCCGCGCTGTCGGCGCTGTTGCTCGGCGGCTTCGGCGTCGCCTTCCTGTTCGATGCGGCACGCACGCTCGGCCCGCTGGTGTGAGCCGTCGCGACCGGTTCCGGCGCCGGAGCCGACACCGGTGCCGTCGCTGCGTGGGTCGGGGGCGAACAGGCGACCGGGATGGCCCCGACGCGCGTGGTCGCACACCCGCAGGCGCGCCGGGTTGCTCGTCACCGCATCGGCGGCGCTGGCCCCGTCATTGTACTTGAACTCTCGTCCCGTGACGATCGTTCGCGGCGCCGACGGTCGCCGGATCCCGGCGACACGGCAACCCCTTTACATCCGCACGCGGAACCAGCGGTCATGTTCGCGAAGTCGACGTGGATCAAGCTCCCGCGGAACGTCCTCGTCGGGCACGGCGTGCTCGACGACGTCGGGACGGCCGTCGCGGAGCTGTCGCTCGCCGGCACGCCCCTGCTCGTCACCTCGCCGACGCCGAACGACCTCGCCGGCGACCGCCTGCGCGCGCAGTTCGACGGCGCCGAGACCGTCACGGTCGGCTCGGCGAGCTTCGGCGCCGTCGCGGAGATCGTCGAGGCGGCCGAGGCCGCCGGCGCGACGTTCCTCGTCGCGCTCGGCGGCGGCAAACCGATCGACCTCGCGAAGATGGCCGCCGACGAGTTGGGCGTCGGGTTCGTCTCGGTGCCGACGGCCGCCAGCCACGACGGCATCGTCTCCGGCCGGTCGTCGATCCCCGAGGGCGACACGCGCCACTCGGTGGCCGCTGACCCGCCACTTGCGGTCATCGCCGACACGGAGATCATGGCGAACGCGCCGTGGGATCTCACCACCGCCGGCTGCGCCGACATCATCTCGAACTACACCGCCGTCAAGGACTGGCGGCTCGCCCGCCGGCTGAAGAACGTCGAGTACAGCGAGTACGCGGGCGCGCTCTCGGAGATGACCGCCGAGATGCTCGTCGACAGCGCCGACTCGATCAAACAGGGCCTCGAGGAGTCCTCGTGGATCGTCTCGAAGGCGCTCGTCTCCTCGGGCGTCGCCATGTCGATCGCCGGCTCCTCGCGGCCGGCCTCCGGCGCCGAGCATCTGTTCTCCCACCAGCTCGACCGGATCGCCGAGTCACCGG